>OHDA01000036.1_pt1 | contig 100427 bp, 87 predicted proteins | sample 1566881 | NCBI WGS metagenome assembly OHDA01 (sample SAMEA3879585, study PRJEB24766) | human gut metagenome | biome: human-associated habitat; feature: feces | place: USA | collected 1985/1987
TGCTAAGTTCGCTATCTAAAACGCTATCTAAAAGTCGGCCTATTTCGGACGGTTACTTTTCAATTACAGCTCTGAGAATCAGAGTGCAGAAGTGTGACGTGCGCTAAACCAAGCGGTTGGAAGGAGTACGGGACCCGTCACAAAAGCCTTAACGGGCCTTGTAGTCCTTAAGCATTTCCTGCAGGCGCTGGCGTGCAAAGAAGATGCGGCTTTTAACGGTACCGAGAGGAAGATTCATTTTCTCGGCGATTTCGTTGTACTTGTACCCGGCGACATGCATCGAGAACGGCACACGATATTCGTCAGAGAAAGAATTGATGGCTGAAGTGATTTCTTTAGCGGCAACCGATCCTTCGGGAGTCTCGAAACCTGACTCCTGGGGGAGGTTGAGATGATAAAGATCCTCAGTCTGGTCAATAACAGTAGCGGAGCGCACACATTTACGGTAATTGTTTATAAATATGTTACGCATAATGGTGAATACCCATCCTTTGAAATTGACATTCTCGACATATTTGTCCTCATTGTCGAGAGCCTTGAGTGTAGTGTCCTGCAACAGATCGTAAGCGTCATCTCTGTTTGATGTCAGCAGGTAAGCAAAATTCAATAGGTTGCTTTGCAGACCTAAAAGCTTGGTTTGAAAATTCTTGGAGCTCATAATTGATGTTTTTTACTTTAGGAATAAATCATTAAATAGTCGCGTTGTGAATCAATCACATTGCAAATATACAACAAATTTTTAATATGCAAATATTTTTTAGATTATTTTTTGAAAAAATTTAGATTTTTTATTTTTACTTTATTTAATCACCCTATTATTAGCTGTTTAGCTTATAAAAATTTTAGTTTCATTTTTGTTACAATTTAATATTTCATTTTGTAACAACTGTTACTATCCGGCAATAATTATCACACAGTAATGCAATTGTAACAAAATCAGCCGTTTATGTCAGCCTCTTTTGAGACACCGCGTTGTATTCACGCTGTAACATTCATGTAACAGATTTAACAAAAAAAATAGCGGGGCATTAAGAAGGTGCACATATCTCCACCCGGAAAAACCTTTGCCGGCATCAGTACAGCATCGGTCAAAAAAAGAGCATGACGATTTTTTGGAGGGCACATGACAAAAAACATTTCTGTTTTCGGCAAAAACCAGCAGAAACCGGCGCAATTTGCACAATTTAATCGAATGTTAAGATTATTTTTTATTAATGTGTAATATGTTGTTGGAAAATATTGTAATTTTGTGCCGATATTTGCAAATATAATAATGGACCAGCAACAAAAACAGGAGTTACTTGACAGCCGCTATCTGCGCATGGCAAAAATCTGGGCGGAAAACTCATATTGCCGCCGGCGTCGTGTCGGAGCAATAATAGTCAAGGACTCGATGATAATATCCGACGGTTTCAACGGAACTCCGTCAGGATTTGAAAATGTATGCGAGGATGAAAACGGCAGTACGAAAGCATACGTATTGCATGCAGAAGCCAACGCCATAACAAAAGTGGCGCGCAGCAACAACTCAAGCGACGGCGCAACGCTTTATGTAACCGCATCGCCATGCATAGAATGCGCCAAACTCATAATACAGTCCGGCATCAAAAGGGTGGTATTTGACGAAATGTACAGGCTATGCGACGGAATCGACCTCTTGCGTCGCGCCGGCATCGAGACCATACACCTTAACATTTCCGCAACGGATAAGAGCCGGTTCGACAATAAACCTGAGACAGAATAAGACGAAACTTCCGCCATATCCCCATTCACATACCCGCGGCACGGCTCGTGACGACACGGGACGCCCGACAGGAAGATAAAGCGACAAGGAAGGTACAATTTCCATAATACTATTATTAATGAACAGACTCACAAAAGGATATATCTGGATACCGCTTGTAGCGGCCATGGCATTTGTAGGCGGCATCCTTGCCGGCACACTGCTGCATCATCAGGGCGGCCGTTCGGACGGCGAGAAGAAACTGAGCAATCTGCTCAACCTCATCGGCAACGAGTATGTCGACGTGGTCGACACAGATTCACTGATTGAAAAATCACTGCCCCATCTGCTGTCAAGCCTCGACCCGCACTCGGTGTACATTCCGGCACAGGACCTCCAGATGGTCAACGAAGAGCTTGACGGCTCGTTCAGCGGGGTCGGAGTGCACTTCACCATCAACAACGACACAATCAATGTGCTTGAGGCCACGAGCGGAGGCCCCGCCGAGCGTGTAGGCATAAAGGCCGGCGACCGCATCATAGCCGTCGACGGCGAAAACGTGGCAGGAACCGGCATAACCAACGAGGAAGTGTTCAAACTCCTGCGCGGAGAGCGCGGCTCTAACGTAAAACTGACAGTCAAGCGCAATAACACTCCGGCTCCGATAGATTTTGAAGTGACGCGCGGCGACATATCTGTCACCTCCATCGACGCCGACTACATCGTGGCCGACAGCATAGGATACATCAGGGTAAACAAATTCGGGCGTACCACCTACGACGAATTCTTCCAGGCGCTGTTCGCGCTGCGCGACGCCGGTGCAAAGGACTATATCGTGGACCTGAGAGGTAATACCGGCGGCCTGCTCGAGACCTCAGTGCTGATGGCCAACGAATTCCTTCCCCGCGGGCAGAAGATTGTAGAGACCAAGGGACGGCGCGCACAAGAGAACTCTACAGTAATCAGCGACGGTTACGGAGCTTTCAAGGACAGCCGCATCACCGTGCTCATCGACGAGACATCGGCAAGCTCAAGCGAAATCTTCGCCGGGGCAATCCAGGACAACGACCGCGGTCTCATAATCGGCCGGCGCTCATTCGGCAAAGGATTGGTGCAGAATCAGATTGACCTCCCCGACGGTTCGGCCGTACGACTCACGGTAGCACGCTATTACACCCCCTCAGGACGATGCATACAAAAGGATTATTCCGACGCCGAGTCATACGAAAACGACCTTATAGACCGCTATTCGCGCGGAGAAGCGTTTGAAGCCGACTCCATAAAATTCGATGACACAAAGCAGTTCGTCACCATGCACGGCCGCAAGGTCTACGGAGGCGGAGGCATCACGCCCGACATCTTTGTGCCCAACGACACTACCGGAATCACCAAATATTATATCAATGTGTTCAATCAGGGACTGCTGCAAAAATTCGCACTCGAATATGTCGACAACAACCGCCCGAAACTCGAAGAAGCATTCGACGTCAACGAACTGATGTCGATGCTACCCGGTGACCTACAGCTGATACAGCAGTTTGTCAAGTTCACCAAAGAACACGGAGTAAACACGCAGTGGTCATACATCAACATTTCGGCGCCTTTGATTGTTAATCAACTGAAAGCACTGATTGCCCGCGACATTCTCGGATTGAGCGCCTATTATGAAATCACAAATCTGATGGACACCACCGTGATGTCAGCTATCGAGCAGCTGCGCGCGGGAAAGGCCGATTTCCCGATTACCGACAGCAAAGAGGCCAAGGCATACCCTGCGGACAGACAATAGAAATCAAGCTGATTTCATCGGCCTCAGCATCAATACCATAGAAGATGAAAAAAGAGGATATCAGGCGCTGGATAAAGGCGCGCAAATGCATACTTACCGACAGTGAGGCACTCGAGGCCGCCGACAGAGTATTCGCACAGCTTGAACGCACCGCCGCATTCATGCTCGCCGACAAGATTTTGATTTACCATTCGCTGCCTGACGAACTGTCGACACGTGCATTCCTCGACAGGTGGCACTCACGCAAACAGTTTTACCTGCCGCGAGTCAATGGCGTCAATCTCGACATCCTCCCCTACGACAGCACCCGACTGCATATCGGTGCATTCAACATAGAGGAGCCTATCGGCGACGACGTGACCGACATCGACGATATAGAGCTGATGGTTGTGCCCGGCATAGCATACGACCGTAACGGCAACCGCGTCGGCCGCGGCAAAGGCTATTACGACCGTCTGCTCGCCGAGACTCATGCCGTGAAAATAGGCGTAGGCTACGACTTCCAGTTGATTGACGAGGACATTGACACCGAACCCCACGACGTGAAAGTCGACATCGTAATCACCGAAAGCCGCCACATCCCGGTCAAGCGCAGAAGGTGACACAATACGTCACTGCTCAAAAACCATATATCATACCAATCATAAATCAGACCAATGGATACATACTTTATTATTTCGACAGAAGGAGAACAAGTCGGCCCTATACCGGGAGAACAACTTATAAACCATGCCATCACCCCCAAGACATTGGTGTGGGGACAGAAAATGAGCGGCTGGACACCGGCTGAAAATGTCCCGGAACTCGCCGCCATGTTCGCCGACAACGCTCAGCAAAACCCTGACATCGAAGTGGTCGCGGTAACAACGGAAAACGGAGACAGCCCCGAAGCGGAAACCGGGACTGAACAACCACTAAAAACAAAACATTCCACAGGACGGTACTGGGTTTTGATTGTTTTGCTCACGATTGGAGTTATCGCGTTAGGCATCCTGTATTTCATGTCCCGCAATAAGTATGACAGAGATACCTCATCACTGCGCAACAATGTGAGCACATTGGAACAGGAACGCGATAAGGCAGTATCCGATTTGACCGAATTCAAAAGTTCGGTAAGCAGCGTTTATCCGATAATCATAAACGACATTCAGATTGGGAATGTGAACAAAAACAACGAAGTTGATATAGATTTCGGCAACAGCATACCGTCATACAAGACAATGTACCTTGAACCGCGCATTAAATATACTGGGCTGACCGACGGTACCATAAACTTAAAGGTAAAGTGGTATTGCCCTGACGGAACAATAAGGCGTGGCTCATCGTCACCCGCCGGGTTTTCACAATCAGAATCGATATATATAAACGAAGGGGCAGACAATTCTGTCACTTTACAAGGTTGGGGTAATGAGAGCAGAGGCCACTGGGGCTCAGGCACACACCGAATTGAGATTTGGCACAACAATATATGTCTGAAAGCCAAGGAATTCAACATTCTTTAGCAAACATTTGTCACCTGCTCCGCTAAAAATTCAGCCCATTTTTGTAACTTTGCGGGTGATAAAAAAGATTGTAGATGATTTCGATACAGAACCTGTCGGTGGAGTTCAGTGCCCGCCCGCTATTCGACAATATCAATTATGTGATCAACAAGCGCGACAAGATCGCGCTGGTCGGCAAAAACGGCGCCGGCAAGTCCACCATGCTCAAAATCATAGCCGGACTCCAGCATCCCACCTCGGGACAGGTGGTCGTACCCGAGGGAGTCACCATTGGGTACCTTCCACAGCAGATGGAGGTGAGTGACACGCTTACCGTGGTCGACGAAGTGCGCAAGGCTTTCGGTCACATCGATGCGTTACAGCGTGAACTCGACGAGGTCAACGAGCGCATTGCGGCCACTACCGATTTCGAGAGCGATAAATATACCGACCTTATCGACCGCATGACATCGCTGTCGGAGCGTCTTGCCATCGAACAGAGCGAGAATGCCGACGCCGAAATCGAGAAGACGCTCAAAGGCCTCGGATTCACGAGAGAAGATTTCAACCGCCCCACTTCGGAGTTTTCCGGCGGCTGGCGCATGCGTATCGAGCTTGCCAAGATATTGCTTCAGCGACCCGATGTGCTGCTGCTCGACGAGCCGACCAACCATCTTGACATCGAGTCGATACAATGGCTCGAGCAATTCCTCGTGCAGAAAGCGAATATGGTGGTATTGGTGAGCCACGACCGCGCGTTCATCGACAATGTCACCAACCGCACAATTGAAATCACCCTCGGCAAGATTTACGACTACTCGGTCAATTACTCCAAATATGTGGTGCTGCGGCAGGAACGCCTCGAACAGCAGATGCGCGCATTCCAGAACCAGCAGAAGCAGATCAAGGATACCGAGGAATTCATCGAGCGGTTCCGCTACAAGGCCACCAAGGCCGTGCAGGTGCAGAGCCGCATGAAGCAGCTTGCCAAGATAGAGCGCATCGAAGTGGACGAAGTGGACACCTCGCATCTCAACCTGAAATTCCCGCCGGCACCGCGTTCGGGCGACTTCCCCGTCATCGCCGACAATGTAGGGAAACGCTATGGAGAGCATCAGGTGTTCGACCACGCCACGTTTACAATAAAACGCGGTGAGAAAGTGGCATTTGTAGGCAAGAACGGCGAAGGGAAATCGACTCTCGTGAAATGTATCATGAACGAAATCCCGTTCACCGGCAGCCTCAAAATCGGGCATAACGTAAAAATCGGATATTTCGCTCAGAACCAGGCATCGATGCTCGACGGGGAAATAACGGTATTCGACACAATCGACCGCGTTGCAGTAGGCGACATACGCACCAAGATACGTGATATACTGGGGGCGTTCATGTTTGGCGGAGAGGCTTCCGACAAAAAGGTGAAAGTGCTGTCGGGCGGCGAGAAAACACGTCTGGCAATGATACGTCTGCTTCTCGAACCGGTCAACCTGCTCATACTCGACGAGCCCACCAACCACCTCGACATGAAGACCAAGGATATTCTGAAACAAGCTATCAAGGATTTTGACGGAACGGTGATTGTAGTGAGCCACGACCGCGAATTTCTTGACGGCCTCGTGGAAAAGGTATATGAATTCGGCGGAGGGAAAGTGCGCGAATGCCTTGGCGGCATTTATGAATTTCTCGAAAAGAAGAAAATGGAATCCCTCCACGAATTAGAGGCGAACGCTCCCATGCGGCAACAGGAGAAAAAACAGGATGCAAAGCCTGCGCCAAAAGCAGCGGCACAGCCGGCTCCCGAACAGCCGCAGACGGCACGCCGCATCAGCTACGCCGAGCAACGTGAAAAGCAGAAGCAGCTGAAACGCCTGCAGAAGAAAGTGGAAGAAGCCGAAGCGGAAATCAGCCGCATTGAAGGGGAAATAGCCGAAATTGAGCAGAAATTAGCCGCCGGAGATACCAATCCCGAACTGTACACACTGCACGCGCAGCGCACCAAACAGCTTGAAAACGCCATGTCGCTATGGGAACTGGCATCAATGGATGTCGATGCCTTCAACAGCGAAGGGTAAAAATATGATTCATCACTTGACATACCGCGGTTGAAAACCGCGGCTACTATACGAAGCATTTTGAGAATCAACACGGTAGTAGCCGCGGTTTTTAACCGCGGCATGAAACAATCGAGTTTTGCCACGACATAATTCAGGTAAAACAGCAAAATAATAAGGAGTACGAAAGTTGCAAAAGCGATTTTTTTTTATTAAATTTGTAGGATAAACAGGCATTATTTCCATGCTTGAAAGACTACTATATTAATCCTTTGGTAAACAAACAAATACACTCCATATTATGAAATTTCAAATTCATAGCAAATCGCTTTACAACGCTTTGTCGGCAGTAAGCAAGGTCATCAATTCGAAGAACGCGATGACGATATTGAACAACTTTCTGTTTGAAGTTGACAATGAGTCAGTGAAGATTACCGCATCCGACCTTGAAAATATACTTACGGCACGCGTAAAGATAGAAAACCTCGAAGGAGAGGGCGGAAAATTCTGCGTTGACGCACGCCGTTGCGTGGAACTTTTCAAGGAGTTGCCCGAACTCAATGTTGATTTCAGCGTTGACGACAACCTCGCCATCACGATAGAATATCCCGGCGACAAATTCAATTTCGTCGGCATCAACGGCAACGAGTATCCTACGCCCAAACAGGAGGCACAGGAGATGGAGCCGCTGGTATTCGAGTGTCCGGTCGAGCAGCTTGTACTCGGCATCGACAACACGCTGTTTGCAGTCGGTACCGACGACCTGCGTCCACAGATGATGGGCATACTGTTTGATATCAAGCCTGACAGCATCACTTTCGTAGCGACGGACACACGCAAACTGGTGCGTTACTCCAACAGCATGTCGGCACCCGGCATAACCGCCTCATGCATCATCCCGGTCAAACCGGCCACCATCATAAAGAATGCATTTGCCAAGGAGGAGAAAGTCAAGGTGAGCCTCGACACGAAGTCGGCAACGATAGAGAGCGGCACATATACGTTCAACTGCCGCTTCATCAAAGGAGTGTTCCCCGACTATAACCGCGTGATTCCCGCCAACAATCCGTATTCACTCACTATCGACCGTCACTCGATGCTCAACGCATTGCGCCGAGTTGGCGTATTCGTCGACCCCGGCCACGGTCTGGTGAAATTCCGCATCACTCCGGAGAATATCGAGATGAAAGCGCAGGACAACAACTTCTGCACTTCCGGACGCGTGGAACTCCCCTGCTCTTTCACGGGCAACGACATGATTATCGGATTCAGCGCCCCGTACCTCATCGAGATATGCAATACGCTCTCGACCGAAAACATCGTGATAAAGCTCAGCGACCCGAGCCGCCCCGGAGTATTCGTTCCCGAGGAGAATGACGATGATTCCGATCTGCTCATGTTGCTTATGCCGATGACTGTAAGCAACTTCTAAGGACATTATTTAAGCTTCCAAATATCTTACAGCCAATAAATTTTCGGGAAATTATCACTAAAAAAATGATATTTCCGTCGGATAGTGTTGAAAAAGTTATTATCTCCGGGATATGATATGGCATGATGTAGGGCTGTTCCCCGGTACAGCCGCCGAGTGAATGATAATCAATCGCTACAACCGGCTGTTCCGGGGAATAGCCCTACACCATGCAGTAACGAATATTAGTTTTGTGACACCTTCGGCGCGAAAGATTCAGACCGGGACCGGACGCACGGGCCGTGCGTCCCTACATATTGAAACAATTCATATTGTCCGGGAACAATTCATATTATAAATTTCACATTGCAGTTATGCAGCTTTCATTAAAGAAACCTATCATATTTTTTGACCTCGAGACTACGGGACTGTCGATTACCGGTGACCGTATAGTCGAGATGTCAATCATCAAAGTCAATCCCAACGGGGAGGAAGAGGAATACAATTTCCGGTTCAATCCCGAAATGGCTATTTCGGCCGAAGCCGAATCCGTGCACCATATATCAAATGCCGATGTAAGCGACAAGCCTACATTCAAGTCCAAAGCACGGGAAATAGCACGGATAATTGAGGGATGTGACATAGCAGGATTCGCGTCGAGCCGTTTCGACATACCGATGCTTGCCGAGGAGTTCGCCCGCGTCGGAGTGGATTTTGATTTCGGTAAAGCGCGTTTTGTCGACGTGCAGACCATATTCCACAAGAAGGAACAACGCACGCTCACGGCAGCCTATAGATTTTACTGTGGCAAAGACCTAAATGACGCGCACTCGGCACTGGCTGATACGCGTGCCACATACGAGGTGCTCAAAGCCCAGCTCGACTGTTACGACGACCTGCCGAACGATATTGAGAAGCTGTCGGCATATTCGTCGCAGCAACGCAATGTCGACCTTATGGGACGAATCGTTTACAACGAGCAGGGAGTGGAGACCATCAATTTCGGCAAGCACAAGGGAAAAGCCGTAATAGATGTGTTCAAGACCGACCCGGGCTATTTCAGCTGGATATTGCAGGGCGATTTTCCCCAGGACACCAAGAATGTGTTTACGAGGATAAAGTTAGCTTCGGGGAAGAAGTAGAGGAACGGTTGGGGCGGCCGATAAGGGTTTTTAGAGTGTAAGGTCAATAAAGACGGTAAGGTCATTAAGGTCTTTAAAGTCTTTAAGGTCTTTAAGGACGATGGGGAGATTTGAGATAGTTGGGAATAATTTTTTGGGAATGGGTGAAGATGGTGTTTTTGGGATGCGGACGCGATAAATCGCGTCCCTACAATAAGGGGTATATCTGATGGGGTTGTGTGTGGAGGTGGGGACAATTTAATAAAGTAAAAAAGATAATGAGATGTCGTTGACAGGAAAACATATTATAGTGGGAATAACCGGCGGTATTGCAGCTTACAAGACTGCCACGCTGGTGCGTCTGCTCATCAAGAGCGGTGCGGAGGTACAGGTGGTCATGACACCGAATGCCAAAGAATTCATCTGTCCGGTCACGCTGTCGACTCTGTCGGGCAAACCTGTCATCAGCGAGTTTTTCACCGCCAACACCGGTCAATGGCATTCACATGTCGACCTCGGGCTATGGGCCGATGCAATGGTAATAGCGCCCGCCACGGCCTCAACCATAGGCAAGATGGCCAACGGCGTGGCCGACAACATGCTTGTCACGACCTACTTGTCGGCCAAGGCACCGGTATTCGTGGCTCCAGCCATGGACCTTGACATGATGGCTCACCCGTCAACTACGCGCAACATCGCATTGCTACGTTCGTACGGTAACAATATCATAGAACCTGCCGAGGGGGAACTTGCATCGCATCTCGTAGGGAAAGGCCGCATGGAGGAACCCGAAAACATACTGAAAGTACTTGACCGCTTTTTCAGCGAGAGCCGGCCGCTTGCCGGCAAACATGTCATGGTGACCGCCGGGCCTACATACGAGCGCATTGACCCCGTGAGATTCATCGGCAATTACTCCACCGGCAAAATGGGTTATGCCATCGCTGACGAAGCAGCCCGCCGCGGCGCGAAAGTGACACTCATATCGGGACCTGTAGGCATAAAGCCGACGGTGCCGGAGGTAGAGGTCGTCAACGTGGAATCCGCACGCGAGATGTACGCGCAGTGTCAACGCTACTTCGGCGACAGCGACATTGCCATAATGTCGGCCGCAGTGGCCGATTACGCTCCGGCCGAAGTTGCAGAAAAGAAAATCAAACGCGAAAAAGATGAGATACCACAAATCAGACTTGTGAAAAATCCGGACATAGCGGCTTCGCTCGGCAAGGAGAAACGCCCTGACCAGATACTCGTCGGTTTCGCCCTCGAGACAAATGACGAAAAGAGCAACGCGCTCGACAAACTCACGCGCAAGAATCTCGACATGATAGTGATGAACTCCCTTCGCGATGCCGGAGCAGGATTCGGCACGGACACCAACAAGATAACGGTATTCACCCGCAACGGCGCTTCGAAAGAATTCCCGCTAAAGAGCAAAGCCGAAGTGGCATGCGACATTCTCGACTGCATTGCCGGGCTCCCGCAAAATAAAAAATAATTGCAGAAACATAATATCCCCTCTCCCATATATGTTACGACGAATATTACTCATACTGACAGGCATAATGGCGATGGCGACAGTCAGCGCCCAGGAACTCAACTGCACGGTCGAAATCAATTCCGACCAGGTGCAGGGTTCCAACAAAAGCGTTTTCGAGACGCTTCAGTCAGCCATCAACGATTATTTCAACACAACGACATTCACCAACGCAAAATTCTCACCCAACGAGAAAATCGAATGCCGTTTTTTTCTGACTGTAAAGGAGGTAAACGACAATACGTTCACGGGCGACATACAGGTACAGTCGACGCGTCCGGTGTATAATTCGTCATATACCACCACCCTGATAAATTTCAAGGACTCCAAGGTAGAATTCACCTATCAGGAGGGTGAACCGCTCATTTTCTCGGAGAACAGCATGGAGAGCCAGCTGACGGCGATACTCAATTTCTACGCTTATCTTTTCTTAGCAGTGGATTTCGATTCATTCTCCCCGCGTGGCGGCCAGCCGTTTTTCGACCGTCTGGCACAGATAGTGCAGATGGCGCAGTCGTCGGGCGAAACAGGATGGCGGCAGTTTGAGGACACAAAGAACCGTTCGGCAGTGCTCAGCGCATATACCGACCAGGCCACATCGGGACTGCGCGACATGCTCTACGACTACCACCGCAAGGGGCTTGACGAGATGTCGGTATCACCCGACAAAGGAAGAGCAAACATCACGCAGTCGCTCGACTATCTGCAGAAAGTATATCAGGTGAACCCTATGTCGGTAGGACTGTCGATGTTCAAGGACGCCAAACTCGACGAGCTTGTCAACATATACTCCAAAGCGCCGCAGACCGAGCGCGACCGTGTGTATGAACTGCTGAAGGACATCTACCCTACCGAACAGGAGCGCATCAACAAGATAAAGAATCCGCCGGTCAACAGATAGAAAGAGATGATTGTTACAATATAGCGACAGCATAACTTCCTGCGGAACCGGATAAACATAAAAGAGACACAATGATAGAGACTCTTTCCATATCAAACTATGCTTTGATTGACAACATAGAGCTGACGTTCCGGCCGGGACTCAATATCATCACGGGCGAGACCGGTGCCGGAAAATCGATAATGCTCGGCGCGCTGTCGATGCTTTTCGGCAACCGTGCCGACACAAAGGTGGTCAGCGACAAGAGCAAGAAATCGGTCGTAGAGGGTATTTTCGACATAACCGGATATGACGAGATAGGGCGTCTGTTGTCGGAGAACGATATAGACCCAATGGACCGACAGCTAATACTCCGGAGGGAAATATCACCGTCGGGGAGGTCGCGGTCATTTGTCAACGATGTGCCTGCCCCGCTATCGCTGCTGCGCGAGATAGCGATACGCCTTGTCGACCTGCATTCACAACATCAGAATCTGCTTTTGGCCGACAACAGCTATCAGCTTACAGTCATCGACACCATGCTCGATGACAAAGAGATCAAGAAAGAGTATGCCGTGGCATACGACGCATTCCGGTCGGCGCTGAAAAAATATCAGGTGGCGCGCCGTGCGTCGGAGACATCGAAGGCCGAAGAGGAATATATACGCTACCAGTTGCAGTTGCTCGAAGAGCTCAACCTGCAACCGGGAGAGCAGGAGGCACTTGAACAGGAACGCAACCTGCTGGCCAATGTCACCACCGTGAAGGAGTCGCTCGGGCAGATACTCGAAATGTTTGACGGAGGCGAATACAACATACTCGCCATGCTGCGTCAGAGCGAAGGATTGCTCGACGGGCTCGACGGACTTCAGGAATCGGAACAGCTAACAGAACGTATCGAGTCGTTGCTCATCGAAGCGACAGACATAAAAGACACAGTCGAAGGCATAGATGACCGCCTTGAGGCCGACCCCCGCCGTCTGGAATATGTCGAGGAACGCCTCAGCGACATCTACGACCTGCAGCGGAAACTGTCGGCCGACAGCGACGAGGCTCTCATCGCATTGCAACAGGAGCTAAGCGAACGCATCGATTCAATCGACAATTCCGACGAACGGCTCAAACAGTATGCCACAAAAGCGAAAATAGCGAAAAAGCATGCCATCGAACTGGCCGAACGGCTGACCGAGGCACGCAGGCGTGTGGCCGCCCGTTTTGTGGAAGAGCTGCTGGAAAGCGCCACGCCGTTAGGCATGAAAAACCTGCGTGCCGAGATTGAGATTACACCTGCCGAACTGAGTCCGACCGGTGCCGACAAGGTGGATTTCCTGTTCGCATTCAACAAGAACCAGCCGCTGATGCCAGTAAAGGACACAGCGTCGGGTGGTGAGATTTCACGCTTGATGCTGTCAATCAAGGCTCTTGTCGCCGACCATGTGCAGCTGCCGTCAATCATATTCGACGAGGTCGACACCGGCGTGTCGGGCGACGTGGCAGGGCGCATGGGAAAACTGATGAAGGATATATCGCGCCGCATACAGGTGATAGCAATCACCCATCTTCCGCCGGTAGCATCGAAAGGCGATGTGCACTTCAAGGTGTTCAAGGAGGATACCGATACCACCACCAATACAAGGGTAAAACAGCTCAGCGACGAGGAGCGTATCGGCGAACTCGCGCTGATGCTTTCAGGCGACGCCAACAACGAGGCGGCACGCCAGACCGCGAAAGGGATGATCGGGAATTTTGAATGTGGAACTTTGAATTTTGAAATATAAAAATAGATGGAAACTTCTGACTACATATATGGCATACGTGCCGTCATTGAGGCGATTGAAGCCGGCAAGGAGATAGACAAGGTGATGATACGCAAGGAGCTGAACGGCGAACTTGCGGCAGAACTGTTCTCGCTGATTAAACGTGACCATATCTACTGCCAGCGTGTGCCGGTAGAGAAAATCAACAAGATAACGCGCAAGAACCATCAGGGAGTGGTGGCCATACTGTCGTCGGTCACTTATCACCGGCTTGACCACCTGGTGCCGGAGCTTTATGAAGCCGGTGTGCAGCCGTTTATCGTAGTGCTTGACGGCATTACCGACGTAAGGAACTTCGGTGCGATAGCACGTACATGCGAATGTGCCGGTGTAAACGGTATCGTGATACCTTACCACGGCAGCGTGTCGGTGAGCGGCGACGCGATGAAGACCTCGGCGGGCGCGCTCCACCACATACCGGTATGCCGCGAATACTCCATACAGGGTGCGGTGAGATTTCTCAAAGACAACGGCTACACCGTGGTAGCGGCAAGCGAGAAGGCCGACATCAATTATACCTGTGTCGACTACGACAAGCCTCTTGCCATAGTCATGGGCGCGGAGGATAAAGGAATATCGCCCGAAGTGATACGTCTTTGCGACCGCTTCGTGTCAATTCCGCAGATGGGACATATCGGCTCACTCAACGTGTCGGTGGCAGCCGGAGTGATGATATATGAGGTGGTCAGACAGCGTCTGAAAGCAGGCGACGAGATAATCTGACCCGCAAACTGCAAAACTCCGGTGAACGAAGTAGGGAGTTATGCAACGCCCTCTCAATATAATTCCGCATAAAACAAATACAATAATATAAATCAATCAAAATCACAAACGAAATGGTAAAGATAGGTTCGGTGATGACACCGATAGGCAAAAAAGCGATGTTGCTGGGAAGCGGAGAGCTCGGCAAGGAAGTGGCGATTGAACTGCAGCGCTATGGCGTGGAGGTGATAGCCTGCGACAAATATGCCAATGCCCCGGCCATGCAGATAGCACACCGCAGCTATGTGTTCAATATGCTTGACGGCGCCGCATTGCGCGAAGTTATTGAAAAGGAGAAGCCTGACCATATCATTCCCGAAGTGGAAGCAATCGCGACTGATGTGCTTGTGGAACTTGAAAAAGAGGGATACAATGTGACGCCTACGGCACGCGCGGCACGTCTGACCATGAACCGCGAGGGCATACGCCGTCTGGCCGCCGAAGAACTCGGCATCAAGACTTCTCCCTACAAGTTCGCCGAAACAGAGGAGGAATTCCGCAAGGCAATCGACGAAATAGGGATACCCTGCGTGGTAAAACCCATCATGAGTTCGTCGGGACACGGTCAGTCGACAGTAAAGAGCCCCGACCAGATTGACGCCGCATGGCGCGAGGCGCAGGAAGGCGGACGAGCCGGAGCAGGCCGCGTAATCGTAGAAGGTTTTGTGAATTTCGATTATGAGATTACGATGCTGACGGTGCGTTCTGTGGCAGGGACAGTATGTTGCCAGCCCGTAGGCCATATACAGATCAACGGGGATTACCGCTATTCATGGCAACCGCAGCCCATGAGCGACAAGGCACTTGAATCTGCCAAAGAGATAGCCCGGAAGGTGACCGACGCATTAGGCGGCTACGGTATATTCGGCGTGGAACTTTTCATCAAGGGTGACGAAGTAATCTTCTCGGAAGTGTCGCCCCGTCCGCACGACACCGGTATGGTGACGATGATATCGCAGGATCTGAGCGAATTCGGACTGCATGCCCGTGCGTTGCTCGGTCTGCCTGTAAGCGATATACGTTTCTACGGCCCGTCGGCCTCGCGTGCAATCGTAGTGGAGGGTGACACCGACAAAATTGAGATGTGCAACCTCGAAAAGGTGCTTGAGGAACCCGGCGTACAGATCCGTATTTTCGGCAAACCGGAAATCAAGGGACACCGCCGCATGGGAGTGATACTTGCTACGGCCGACAGCGTGGAGGAAGCCCGCGACAAGGCCGAGCGCGCATACAACAAGCTCGAAGTTAAAGTGCTCCCCCGCGGATAACCGCATGACATCACAAGGGGTGCGGCCGCAATGTCGTCATGACGCCGCACCCTTTTCATTCTTTACAACAAACCAACCTGACATAACATGAATTTACTGAAAACCGGTATTGCTGCTGTCGCGGCAATATCAATCGGCACAGGTATGTCGGCGTCTGACGGTCGGCCTCTACAACTCAAATATGACCGTCCGGCACAATATTTTGAAGAAGCCCTCATACTTGGCAACGGTAATCTCGGCGCATCGGTGTACGGAGGTGTCGAACATGAAAAAATCTCACTCAACGACATCACCCTATGGACCGGCGAACCGGATATGGAAGTAGCCGAGCCGGATGCCTACAAATATATCCCTCTCGTAAGGGAGCATCTTGCAAAGGAGGACTATGTCGGAGCAGATGCGGCCAATCTCAAGATACAGGGCAACGGCAGCGAGATATACATGCCGCTCGGCGAGCTCATAATAGACTTTGAATACCCCAAAGGAAGCAGCACATCAGACTACCGTCGGACACTCAGTCTCAGCGACGCGACCGCCGATGTCAGTTTCAGACGTGGCGACAGCGGGTATTCACGCCAATATTTCGTATCGGCGCCGGATTCTGTAATCGTAATGCGTCTGAGCGTATCGGGGAATGACAAAATCAATGGCAAGATACGCATGAACAGCCAGCTGCCACACGCGACATCAGTCAGCGGCAACGTGCTTGTATGCGACGGTTATGCCGCTTACCATACATATACCGAATGGGAAGACGGGAAATATGGGATGGACCGTTTTTGCTACGACCCGGCCCGCGGCATTCATTTCCGCACGGCGATAGTGCCGGTAAACCTGTCGGACGAAGGGAGCGTGAAGGTCTACGCCACTGGCGACATAAAGCTCGACGGGTGCTCCGACGTAATGCTCATACTCACTAATGTCACGAGTTTCAACGGACACGACAAGAACCCTGTCAGCGAGGGGCGCGATTACACGCGTCTTGCCATGCAGCGCGTGAAAAACGCATCGGCCAAGAGTTATGATGAGCTCGCCGCTGCACACCGTAATGACTTCGGCGAACTGTTTGACCGCGTGACACTCGACTTAGGAGCCACTTCCGACGACATTGCCGCGCTACCTACCGACGCACAGCTCAAGCAGTACACCGACAAAGGTGACGCCAATCCCGAACTTGAGACGCTGTTCTTCCAGTATGGCCGTTACCTTCTCATATCGAGCTCGCGCACCGAAGGCGTCCCGGCCAATCTCCAGGGAATGTGGAACGAACGCATTCTTCCACCATGGAATTCCAATTATACCGTAAATATAAATCTCGAGGAGAACTACTGGCCTGCCGAGGTGACAAATCTCAGCGAACTGCATACGCCCCTCATTTCTTTCATCGACAACATGAGAGGCACGGGATACGACACCGCGCGTCACTACTACGGCGTGGAAAAGGGATGGTGCGCAGGCCACAATTCCGACATCTGGGCCATCACCAACCCCATCGGGCGCCATATCAACGACCCGCGCTGGGCCAACTGGAACATGGCCGGCGCGTGGCTCACGACCCATATATGGGAGCGATATGCGTTTACCAAAGACAAAGCTGCGCTTAAGGAAGCCTATCCGGCATTGCGCGATGCGGCATTGTTCTGTCTCGACTGGATGGTGGAAAAGGATGGCAATCTCATCACTTCGCCAAGCACTTCGCCCGAAAACCGTTTTCTCGACAACGAAGGCAGAGCAGCCGCCACCCACTATGGCGGAGCATCTGACCTCGCCATGATACGCGAATGTCTTATCGATGCGCGCAAGGCCGCCAATGAGCTCGGCGTGGACAAGGCGATGACAAAACGCATCGACACCGCGCTTAAGAAGATGCTGCCCTACCGGGTAAACTCCAACGGCTCGCTGCGCGAATGGTACCACGAATTCCTCGACGAAGACCCGCAGCACCGCCATCAGTCACATCTTTTCGGCCTCTACCCGGGGCACCATCTATCACCGGCAACGACACCGGAACTCGCCGATGCCGCCGACCATACGCTCGCCATCAAGGGTGACAATACCACGGGATGGAGCACCGGCTGGCGCGTCAATCTGTATGCCCGTCTCGGCAACGCCGACCGCGCGTATTTCATGTACCGCCGTCTGCTACAGTATGTCAGCCCCGACAATTACCAGGGCGATGACGCACGTCGCGGAGGGGGCACCTACCCCAACCTGCTCGGCGCGCATTCACCGTTCCAGATTGACAGTAATTTCGGGGGATGCGCCGGAGTCGCGGAAATGCTGCTTCAGTCGGCCGACAACGGCAACATTGACCTCCTCCCCGCCCTTCCCGGACAATGGAACGACGGCAACGTAAAAGGTCTGTGTGCACGCGGCGGCTTCATTGTCGACATGCAGTGGAACGACGGCAAAGTCAAAAGCTACACCCTGACCGCGCGCACCTCGGGCAAAGCCCGCGTTAAAGCCCACGGCTCTTTCATTTAACTTTGGTGCTATAATGTTGCCACTGTTATTCAAGTCTTTACATTGTGTTATTATGTAATGTCTATGTTAATCTCATTATGGCTAAAAACACTAACTGCTTGTAACGTGCTATTTATCATACATTTTGAAATTTCCAAGCTTTTTTAAATGAAAGAGCCGTGCGTTAAAGCCAATGGCAAAACACGCACCCACAAACTCGCCGAAGGCGAAAGCATCACCGTGAAGCTGTAAACAGTATTCACGCCATCATAAAACAAGCCGTTGCAGATTCTCATTTGCAGCGGCTTGTTTTATAATGCTAAGATACATAACTATATTGTTTTCACTTGTCATTATTATCAGATTTTTTAGTAAGTTTGCAAATAGAGTTAATGCTTCAAGTCTGAGTAATAACAAATCTCCGGCCAATTTTTAAACCAAACGACTATCTTTATGAGTGATTTTATTCCGCAAAAAGGATATTACAGAAATTTACGTGTATACAAGGTAGCTGAAATCATATATGATATAACATATATTTTTGTCAACAGATTTTTTCAAAAAGGAGATCGGACCGTAGACCAGATGCTTCAGGCCGCACGTTCCGGGAAGCAAAATATCGCAGAAGGAAGTGCTGCCGGAAGCACTTCAAAAGAGACTGAAATTAAACTTACCAATGTAGCCAAAGCAAGTTTGCAGGAATTATTACTCGACTATGAGGATTATCTGAGAGTCCGAGGACTTGAGAAGTGGAATAAAGAGAGCGAAAAAGCAATACGAACGCGGAATATATGCAGACAGAACAATGATAGCGAGTATTATAGAAAGGCCGTGGAAATAAGGAGTGATGAAACAGTAGCAAATATCGCGATTATCCTTATTCATCAGGCGGATGTATTACTATACAAGCTTATAGAACGACAAAAAGCTGATTTTATTAAAAACGGGGGTATCAGGGAACAGATGTCTATAGCGCGAAGAGAACATCGCGGGTATTAGAGTTCTCTGAGAGCTCGGAGTACTCGGAGAACTCCGAAGTATTTTGGGAAAATCAGAGTTCCCGGAGTACTCGGAGGACTCCGAGAGCTCAATCGGTCAATTGTTGGAGCATGAAAATTTCGGGAATAGGGAATTTATGAGTAACTTTGCGGTATGATGAAAATGACTGGAAGGATTGACCGGGAAACAGTACAGAAGATACTTGACACTGCCGATATTGTCGATGTGGTGAGCGATTTCGTCACATTGAAACGTCGGGGAGCCAATTATATCGGGTTGTGCCCGTTCCACAACGAGCGTACGCCGTCGTTTTCGGTATCCAAATCAAAGGGGATATGCAAGTGCTTCAGTTGCGGCAAGGGGGGAAGCCCCGTCAACTTCATCATGGAGCACGAGAAGATGTCGTTTAACGAGGCGCTGCGTTATCTCGCCAAGAAATACAACATCGAGATTAAAGAGCGCGAACTTAGCGACGCTGAGCGCGAGGAGGAATCGGACAGAATGAATATGTTCAATGTCAATGAATTCGCTCTCGCCCATTTTGAAAATAATCTGACCGCCACCGATGAGGGGCGCGACATAGGCTACAGCTACTTCCGCGAACGCGGTATCAATGACGCAGCAATAAAGCGTTTCCGCCTCGGATACTCGATTGAACGGGGCAATGAACTGCTGCGCCAGGCACGTGAACGAGGATACAATGAAAAATATCTGATTGACACGGGACTCGTAATACGCCGCGACGACGGTACGCTCTACGACCGTTTCAAGGGACGCGTAATCTACCCCGTGCATACAATATCGGGCAAGGTGGTGGCGTTCGGCGGACGTACGCTGCGCTCCGACAAGAAGATGGCAAAATATGTCAACTCGCCCGAGTCGGTAATTTATTCCAAAAGCCGCGAGCTGTACGGGCTGTTCCAGGCCAAGAAGTCGATCAGCGAGAAAGACAAGTGCATACTCGTGGAGGGCTATATGGACGTAATATCCATGAGCCAGAGCGGCATCGAGAATGTGGTGGCTTCGTCGGGGACATCGCTCACTCAAGGGCAGATAAGACTGATACACCGCTTCACGAGCAACGTGACACTCATCTACGACTCCGACGCGGCGGGTATAAAGGCGTCGCTGCGAGGCATCGACATGCTGCTTGCCGAAGGTCTGAACATGAAGGTGGTGCTACTGCCCGACGGCGACGACCCGGACTCGTTCGCTCAAAGCCATACGACAGCGGAAGTAGAGCAATATATCGCCGAACACGAAACCGACTTCATCCGTTTCAAAACCGAGATACTGCTTAAGGATGCGGCCAATGACCCTATCGCACGCTCGAAAGCGATATCCGACATCGTAAGGTCAATATCGGTCATTCCCGACGACATAGTGCGGTCGCTCTATGTCAAGGAATGCAGCCGTACGCTCGACATCGACGAGAAGGTATTGCTGCTCCAGATAAAGAAATTCATCACCGAACGCGCCGAGCAGCAGGCACAACAGAATTTGCGTGACAAGGCGCGTGCATCGCTCGAAACCGACACCGCCGCTCAGCCGGCCGAACAGGCAGCAACGGCGACCGACACTCCGGCCGAAGGTTCACAACAACGTCAACCGAGTCCTGACCTGGGGACACCCGGCCCCGCACAGTCGGGCGACATGGCCTTCATGCAATCTGACAGGAGCAGACCGGGCATGCTGGCACCTTTCGAGCACGACATCGCCAGATATATAGTGCGCTACGGCATGGTAGAGCTTCCGACAATCGACGAGAACGACCAGCCTGCCAACATACGCGTGATAGATTACATCATGCAGGAATTAGCGTTTGACAACATCACATTTTCCAATCCTATTTACAACAAACTTGTGGGGGAATGCCGCAAACTGATTGAAACAGACTGGGAAAACGACCGTGCATCAGCCGAGGCAGCATCGCTTCAGCTGCGCACGGAGGAATGGGAGAAAGGAACGGATGAGATACGCCGCACGGCGGTCAATCTCGACCAGATAACACAGAAAGAGAAAATGCTGCTCGAAGCCATCGACGAGAGGCACTATGAACGGCTCGACAAGCACACGGAGATGTTTTTCATACACCGGCTGGCATCATCGCCCGACGACGACATCAGGCGTGAGGTGACCGAAATGGCATCGTCGAAACACAAACTGAGCAAGGTGCATTCGAAATACTCGCACATCGAATCGGAGCGGGAGCGTCTTGACGAGCTCCTGCCCCGCGCCATTTACGCCCTAAAGGACGCCATGCTGCAATGCGACATACGCAACAAACGCGAACTGCTCAAGCAGGTAGCCCAAAACGGCGATATGGAGAGTGTGAAGAAGGTGATGCAGGAGATAGCCGCTCTCGGCGACCTGCGCCGCGACTACGCCCAGAAGCTCGGCGACCGGGTGGTACTCCCGAAGGGCTGACACGCTGATATTGCCGCACCGCAGATATACTAAAAACAGGAAATATACGTTAGTAAACAAGAGGGAGAGCACATCATCCCCTTGCCACAATCATAATGAATTTACGTAGACTCATATCAGGCATAACTCTCTCGGCCGCATGCATGGTGATGTCGGCTCAGGACGGGTCGACGGCCTACAATTTCCTCAACACTTCGTCCTCGACCCGTATCTACGGTCTCGGGGGCATCAACATATCGACCATCGACGGCTACCTCGGTTCAACCGACCAGAACCCCGGTCTGCTCGGCGGCGAGATAGACAACCAGCTGCTTGTGAACTATATGCGCTATCTCGGCGACTCCAATTTCGCCGGCATACGCTATGGCCGCGCGGCAGGAGAATACGGCGCATGGGCGGCGGGGATACAGTATTACGGCTACGGTACAATAAAAGGCGCCGACGAAAACGGTATCCTCACAGGCGAATTTTCGCCGAAGGACATATCGTTCAGCGGCACATATTCGCATGACATCACCGACCGTCTGCGCGGCGGCGCCACGTTGAAAATGATATACAGCGGCTATGAGGAGTATTCCGCTTTTGCTGTCGCCACCGACCTCGGTATCAATTATTACGATGACGAGCGTGACCTTTCGCTGTCGTTTGTGGTAGCCAATCTCGGCGGTCAGGTAAAACGTTTCCGTGACCGTTACGACCGTCTGCCCTTCGACCTGCGCTTAGGGTGGTCGCAAAGTTTCGGCACACTGCCCATACGGTTTTCAATCACGGCATGGAACCTCACCAAGTGGCATCTCCCCTATTATGACCCGGGGGACGGAACGGCACAGACCGAACCTGCGGAAAAGGACTCGTTCGGCTCGAACCTGTTCCGGCACCTTATATTCGGCGCCGATTTCACGCCGTCGGACAAATTCTACATAACACTCGCATACAACTATAAGACGCGCACGGACATGAGCACTTACTCCCGCAGTTTCCTGTCGGGATGGTCGCTCGGCGCCGGCCTTAATGTCAACAAATTCGGTCTCGGGATAGCATTCGCGCAGCCACACACCGGAGCCACGACATTTATGGTGAACCTGCGTCTCGACATCAACGATTTCATCTATTGATATGGAAAATAAGGACAAACAAATCATAATCGCCATCGACGGATTTTCATCGTCGGGCAAAAGCACAATGGCAAAGGAACTTGCCGGACGTATCGGATACAGATATATTGACTCGGGGGCGATGTACCGCGCGGTCACCCTATATGCACTCGAACACGGCATGATACTTAACGACGGAAGCGTTGACACTGCCGCCCTTACCGCTGCTCTTGAAGACATACATATCGACTTCGTGCCCTGTGCCGACGGTCAGCATACGCTACTCAACGGCCGCGACGTGGAGAAGGAGATACGCTCGCTGCGTGTATCGTCGAGTGTGTCGCCGGTGGCCGTAATCCCCGCAGTGCGCCATGCTTTGGTGGCACAGCAGCAGGCATTCGGCAACGAGCGCGGCATAGTGATGGACGGCCGCGACATAGGTACGACAGTATTTCCCGATGCCGAACTTAAAATCTATGTAAACGCTCCCGCCGAGACCCGCGCTCGCCGCCGCTGGCTCGAGCTGCAGGCGAATGGCGACACGACAAGCACATACGAAGATGTCCTTGAAAATGTAGTGTCACGCGACCACATCGACATGACCCGCGAGGAGAGCCCGCTGCGCCGTGCCGAGGATGCCATCGACCTTGACAACTCCGATATGTCAATCGAAGAGCAGAACGAATGGCTCATCAAGCAGTTCAACCGCGTGACAGGAAAATAGATTTTGACGCTACCCACAGATGGAGGATACGATTACAATCGAGATTGACGAAGGTTCCGGATTCTGCTTCGGGGTGGTCACTGCCATCGAAAAGGCCGAAGCCGCGCTGGCAAGCGACGCCGAATTGTATTGTCTGGGCGACATCGTACACAACAGCGACGAGGTGAAACGTCTTGCCGACAAAGGCATGACCACCATCACCCATGATGATCTCGACCGCCTGCACGACGTACGGGTGCTCCTTCGCGCACACGGCGAGCCTCCGGCCACATACGCCGTGGCACGTAAAAACGGTATCAGCATCATCGACGCGACATGCCCGGTGGTGCTCCGACTGCAGCAGCGTATCAAGGAAAGCTACCGTGAAGGCGCGGAAAGAGGACGTCAGATTGTGATATACGGCAAACCGGGTCACGCCGAAGTCAACGGTCTTGTAGGACAGACCGACGGCAATGCCATCGTAGTGCAAGGGATGGACGACCTCGGCAATATAGATTACAGCCGCGATGTCGACCTGTATTCGCAGACCACGATGTCGCTGTCGGGATTTAAAGAGGTGATTTCGGAAATCGAACGGCGCATGCAGCCGGGAGCCACATTCCGTAGCTTCGACACGATATGCCGTCAGGTGGCCAACCGAGTGGACTCGTTGAGACGATTTGCATCCGAGCATGACCTCGTGCTTTTCGTATCGGGCAAAAAGAGCAGCAACGGTAAGTTTCTGTACTCGGAGTGCCACGCTGTGAATGCGTCAACCCGTCTTATAAGCGATGAAAACGACATAAACCCCGATTGGCTCAAAGGCATAAAGCGTATCGGGATATGCGGTGCCACCTCTACCCCGCGCTGGCTTATGGAACGCGTAAAGGTGCATATCGGCAATATGCTTGATACCGCAGTCAGAAAATAGTAACGTGACCTGGGACGCAATTCAATGCTATTAACTTAAGGGATATAGATAGGGGCGACAGCGTCTCGCCCTCGGAGTATTATCTTTACACACTGAAAGTTACCACGGGGGCGAGACGCCCCCGCCCCTACCAACTCAGCGTAAGTTAATCGCGTCCCTACAATTTAACAATATCAAACTAACCAAATGGGAAAAATTTACAATATAATCATATCGACAACCGTATTGATACCCATGCTGCTTTCGACTGCATGCGGCGGGAGCAAGGATGAAGAAGATAAAGCGGCTCAGGAGAAAGCTGCCGAGCTAACCCGCTATGACCATATAGACAAGATTGTCAATCAATACGGCAATATGCTGCTGTCGACGCCTGTTGACGGCATGGAGATGGAACGCCTTCTGATGGACATCAACAGCCGCTGCCGGATGCTCATGGAGCAGGGCGACACCCTTAAGGCATTCTACTTCCACCATGCAATAGAGCAAAACGTACGCAACCGCGACAGCATCCTCGCCGACCGAATCTTCGGCGAATGCCCCTACACCGCCTTCGCAATCAACCGAGAGTAAATCAATACTACATTTAATGGCCTTATAAAATGTGTAGGTAAAGCACAATCTTCCGCGGTTGAAAACCGCGGCTACTAATATTCATCACTTCGTGTAGTAGCCGCGGTTTTCAACCGCGGAAGATTGTACTTTACTATACCATCAAGGTATTTAGAGCTGTTAGATTACAAATTTATTCTTCGGGGGCGACTTCGGCGTCGGGGGCTATGAGTTTGTAGCCTTTACCGTGGATGTTGATGATTTCTATTGTCGGGTCGTCTTTGAGGTGCTTGCGGAGCTTGGTGATGTAGACGTCCATCGAGCGTGCGTTGAAGTAATTGTCGTCAATCCAGATGGTCTTGAGGGCAAAGTTACGCTCGAGGATTTCGTTGACGTGGGCACACAGCAGGCTCAGAAGTTCGGATTCCTTGGTGGTGAGTTTGGTGACCTTGTCGTCAATCATCAGGGTCTGTTTCTGTGTATCGAATGTGAATTTACCGATCTTGTACATTGTCACCTCCTTGCCTTTCTTGCCTTTGACACGGCGGAGTATCGCCTCGATACGGAACACCAGTTCCTCCATCGAGAAAGGTTTGGTGATATAGTCGTCGGCACCGAGCTTGAAGCCTTCGAGAATATCGTCCTTAAGCTGTTTGGCGGTAAGGAAAATAATAGGCACTTCGGAGTTGACCGTGCGGATTTCCTGTGCGAGCGAGAAGCCGTCCTTCTTGGGCATCATCACGTCGAGCACACAAATATCGTATTTCCCTTTGAGGAATGCCTTGTAACCTGCGTCGCCGTCGGGATAGAGGTCGGCGTTGAAGCCCTTGGCCTGAAGATATTCCCGGAGCAGCATGCCGAGGTTCTCATCGTCCTCGCATAATAATATACGCATACGTTCTTCCATAATCGTCAATTTTTAATTAATGGTAATATGATTATAAATTTTGTTCCCTGATTGAGTTCGGATTCCACCTTGATAGTGCCGCCGAGGAGGTCAATCATCTTGTAGACGTAGGCAAGCCCGAGGCCGAAGCCCTTGACGTCGTGTTTGTTGCCCGTGGGCACGCGGTAGAATTTATCGAAGATTTTACGTAGATGTTCCTTCTTGATACCTATGCCGTTGTCCTCTATCGTTATTTCGAGACGCGAGTTGGCTATATCGGCGGTGGATACCGTGATATTGAGTGGCACGTCCTCGCGGCGGTATTTCACGGCATTGTCGAGCAGATTGAATATCACGTTGGTGAAATGCATCTCGTCGACATTGACAATGGCGTCCTCGGCGTCGAGGGCTGCGTTGAGGCGTCCGCCATAGCGCTCTACCTTGAGCTTGAAGGTATTGATGATGTTGTTGATGGTTATGTTGGCGTCGACCTCCTGAAGACGTATGGTAGCCTTCTTGCGGTCGAACATCGACATCTGCAACACTTTTTCCACCTGAAAACGCAGGCGCTTTGTCTCGTCGTTGATGATTGACGAGATGTGCTGGAGCATTCCGGGCGATTTGCGCACGGAGTCATCGTTGAGCATCTGTGCGGCAAGCGATATGGTAGATATGGGAGTCTTGAACTCGTGGGTCATATTGTTGATGAAGTCGGTCTTCATCTCATTGAGTTTCTTCTGCCGGAAGGCAAGGATTATCGTGTAGACGAAGACTATCAGCAACACGAGGGTGAATGCGAAAGCGGGGATAAGGAACCGTACCGATTTCAGGATATATTTTGCCTTGGATGGGAAATATACTTTCAGGAATATTTTCTTGTTGGCAGGGTCGTTGGGGAAAAGAGCCTGCACGAACATGGTATTATCCTCGCTCTGTGTGATATTGGGGAATCCTTCGGTAGCATAAACGGGAATGCCGTTACGGTTGACGACTGCAAACCGGAACGGTATGTTTATGCCGTTGTTGGCAAGTTCCTGCGCTATTATCTCGCGTGTGAATGTAGAGTCGACACGCTCGAGCACGGGACGGTTGATGGCCTGTGTGCTTATTTTGAGTATAACCTCATCAAGTATGCCTTTCTGATAGCGTACGCGGTCGTCAAGACGAGCCTGGGCCTCGCGCATGGCGTTAGTGCGGTCAAGGGCGGCAAGCTGGTCGCCCTGCAGTTTGGATATTTTGTCTACGTCGCCGCGTATCGTGAGGGTGCCTTCGAGTCCGGAAAAAGTATTGAACGAGTAGCTGATGCCGCCAAGATGCGGGGGCTGCCCGTCGGGATACTGCGAATAGAGCGCGGCCGACTCGGCGCCGCTGACATCGTCCTCAAGATAGTAGCGCGTCTCCTCCTGCTCCAGCCGGGAACTCACCATATAGAGGCTGCGGCGCACACCTTCCGAAAACTGGTCGTCGCGCATCTTGATGATGTCGTCCATATATTTGATTTCAATATACAGCAACCCGACAAAAGTGACTGCCATCAATATAGTGAGTAACCATATAGTCGATTTCTTCATGACCGTATTCTGTTTTTACGAAGTGGAGAAAATCTTCCGTATGCATGCAGTATCACGGGTGTCCCGGCTACAACTTCTGCATATAATTTTCGCACACTTTTTATAATATTAACAAATAAGATGAAAGAGTGTTTAATAAATTTCAGAATAGATTTAACAATTAAATCCACCAATCCAAAATCTCAAATTTAACATTTCGGCGTAAAATTAACATAAAAATGTGAAAATACAAAACTAAGCCGATTATTTTTTTCAAATATCATGCAAATTCTACATAATGCCGTCAGACAAGCCACATACAAGCCCTCATTGCATGACTATACAAAAAAACGAGCCAGAACTCGGTATGATATTTTATATCATTAACCGGTTCTGACCCATTTAATCCGTTGATTATAAACTGCCCTATTCCTCTACATCGACGGGGTGCTTGGGGAGGGTGCGGTGCAGGAGGAGGTAGCCGAGTATACCGGCAAGCAGCGAGCCGATGACGATACCGAGCTTGGCATGACTAAGCAGGGAAGCACCTTCCTCACCCATCGAACCGAACGACAGGTTGGCAATGAAGATGGATACCGTGAAACCGATACCGCCCAGCATGGCAATAGAGGCCATCATCTTCCAGTTGCTGTGCTCGGGCATAGGTGCAAGACGCAACTTGACAGTAATCCAGGAGAAGATAAAGATACCGGCGCACTTACCCACTACGAGGGCGCAGATAACAGCAAGACTGACTCCCTCAAATATGCTTATCGGCTCCATATCGAGGAGGAAGATGCCGGCGTTGGCAAAAGCGAAAAGCGGTATTATAATGTAGTTGACAAGTGGATGCAGTGAGTCCTCGAGGTCCTGAAGCGGGGAAATGACTTTATCGGAGGCCGACTCGACCTGTTTGAGCCAGTCGAGCTGTTCCTTCGAGAGGATGCTCTTGCGCGAGAGAGCTTCGTCGTCCTCGCGGCGGAAGTGATTGATTGCCTCACGTATCTTCCTGATATATTTCTTAGGCTCGAATACCGGCGTGGCAGGCACACAGAATGCCACAAGGACGCCGGCAATTGTTGGATGTATACCCGAATTGAGGAAAAGGAACCATATCACACCGCCCACTCCGATATAGAAAAGTTTGCTCTTGATGCGGAGCCATGACCCCATGAGCAACACTCCGAACAACAGAAATGCATAGAGCAGCAATATGCCGTCGATCTGCGTAGAGTAAAACACGGCTATGACGATGATGCCGCCTATATCGTCGACGACGGCAAGCGTGGTAAGGAATATCTTGAGCGACAGAGGCACCCTCTTGCCGAGCATACTGAGCACGCCGAGAGAAAACGCGATATCGGTAGCCATAGGAATGGCGGCACCGCCTGTATAGTCGGTACCCATAGAGAATGCGAGATAGATGATGACCGGCATAACCATGCCGCCTACCGCACCGACAATCGGCAGCAAAGCCTGACGGAATGACGAAAGCTCTCCTACGAGCACCTCTCGCTTTATCTCCAGCCCTATTGAAAAGAAGAAAATCGCCATCAGCGCATCGTTGATGAACTGTAGCAGGGTCATCGGATGGCCCGAATGAGAAAATATGTTGAAATTGCCTACCTGCAGGCGTATTTCCTGTTCCCAAAATTCAAAATAGTGGCCGCTCAAAGCGGGGATGTTAGCTACGACAAGTGCCAGAAATGTGGCGAATATAAGCACATTGCCGCCTGACGCATGGTGCCTCAATGCCTGACGGGCGGCATAGAATATGTTGTGTGCCTGGTCATTGATGGCCTGTACGGCCGAATGCTGTTCGTGTGACGAATTATCTTGCGGATTACTCATAATAAGAAACTGTTTGTTTCAATTACGGAGGCTTGTACCTGATACCCCCGTCTAAGATTATATTTATATAACAAAACCGGACAAAATATAGTTGTAAGCGCCCTGTCGCAGGGCTAAACAGCCGGGCTATTTCCACAAAAATAGCCCGGCATCGCTGCCGATTAACATCAATCGAGTTTCAGAACAGCGAGGAATGCTTTCTGAGGCACTTCGACCGAGCCGATCTGCTTCATTCGTTTTTTACCTTTTTTCTGTTTTTCGAGAAGTTTGCGTTTACGCGATATATCACCGCCATAACACTTGGCCGTCACATCCTTACGTACGGCCTTGATGGTCTCGCGGGCGATAATCTTCGCGCCGATAGCCGCCTGAATAGCTATGTCGAACTGCTGACGCGGGATAAGTTCTTTCAGCTTCTCGCACATGCGACGCCCGAATGTCACTGCATTGTCGGCATGGGTCAGTGTGGAGAGTGCGTCGACGCTCTCGCCGTTGAGCAGAATGTCGAGCTTCACCAGTTTTGACTCGCGGAAGTCGTGGATATGATAGTCGAATGAGGCGTATCCCTTGGATATGCTCTTGAGTTTGTCATAAAAGTCGATGACTATCTCGCCGAGCGGCATGTCGAAGATAATCTCGACACGGTTGCCCGAGATGAATTCCTGCTTTACAAGCTCTCCGCGTTTGCCGAGACACAGCGTCATAATCGGGCCGATAAATTCGGTGGTGGTGATGACCGACGCACGGATATACGGCTCCTCGATATGGTCGATAAGGGTGAGGTCGGGAAGTCCCGACGGATTGTGCACCTCGGTCATGTTGCCTTTCTTGTCGTACACGCGGTAGGATACGTTGGGCACAGTGGTGATGACGTCCATGTCGAACTCGCGGCCGAGACGTTCCTGCACAATTTCCATGTGAAGGAGGCCGAGGAAGCCGCAACGGAAACCGAAGCCGAGGGCTGCCGACGATTCGGGCTGGAATGTGAGCGAAGCGTCGTTGAGCTGCAGTTTCTCAAGCGACGAGCGCAGGTTCTCGAAATCTTCCGTCTCGATAGGATACACACCGGCAAACACCATAGGCTTCACCTCCTCGAATCCGTCGATAGCCGCTTCGCACGGACGGTTGACATGGGTGATGGTATCGCCTACACGCACTTCCTTCGATGTCTTTATTCCGGAAATGATATAACCGACATTGCCGGCGCTCAGTTCCTGACGGGGAGCCATGTCGAGCTTCAGGACGCCTATTTCGTCGGCATGATATTCCTTGCCGGTCGACACGAACTTCACGAAATCATCCTTGGCGATAGTGCCGTTGACTATCTTGAAGTACGCGATAATGCCGCGGAAAGGATTGAAGACGGAGTCGAAAATCAACGCCTGCAACGGAGCGTCGGGGTCGCCCTTGGGTGCAGGGACACGCTCTACTATAGCACGGAGTATGTCCTCTATGCCGATACCTGTCTTGCCCGAAGCGCGAATGATTTCATCACGGCGGCAGCCGAGCAGCTCGACAATCTGGTCCTCGACCTCGTCGGGCTTGGCCGAATCAAGATCGACCTTGTTGATTACGGGAATAATCTCAAGGTCGTTGTCAATTGCCATATAAAGATTTGAAATAGTCTGCGCCTGTATGCCCTGCGAGGCATCGACAATAAGGAGCGCACCCTCACAGGCGGCAATCGAGCGCGATACTTCGTAGGAGAAGTCGACGTGTCCCGGAGTGTCGATAAGATTGAGTATGTATTTCTCGCCGTCAATGGTGTATTCCATCTGTATGGCGTGGCTTTTTATAGTTATGCCGCGCTCACGCTCCAGCTCCATGTCGTCGAGCACCTGTGCCTGCAGGTCTTTAGGAGCTACCGTGCCGGTGTATTCAAGCAGACGGTCGGCGAGTGTGCTCTTGCCGTGGTCGATGTGCGCTATGATGCAGAAATTTCTTATATTTTTCATCGTAATGACATCATGAAATTAACAATATCCGGATATGCGGAAAGCACCGGGTATCATATTTTTGAACTGCAAATTTACAATATTTTTTTCACATTTCATACCGAGTATGTTGCAGAACTTCCAATAGTAGGGACGCACGGTCTGTGCGTCCGGAAAGCAGGTGTTGATTATCAACGCATTATCCGACGCACAGACCGAGCGTCACTACTTTGTTGGCTAAAATTTCGCAGTTTTGCAACACCCTCCGCCGCTGCCGCAAGGGCGAAACAAAGAGAGCGCCGCCATGCTGAAGTGGCGACGCTCCCCGTTTTAAATCAGTTATCTATATTCCCCGGGGATAAAAACGCCCCTGTGAGAATTCAGGCATTTAATCAATAGTTCCACTGGCAGGCAACCATCTGGAGATTGTCGCAGGCAACAGTACGGAAGTCGGTAATGGTGTTGTAGCGGCAATTGATGTAGCGGAGCGCGGTATCGAACGATACATCGAGCATGGTCAGCTGGTTGTTGTTGCAGAGCAGACGTTCGAGGAATGTCTGGTTGGAAAGATTGAGAGTAGTGAGGTCGTTGTAAGAGCAGTCGACAAACAGGAGGTTCGGGCAGTTGTCAACCGAAAGCGAAGTCAGATTATTGTAAGAGCAGACAAGGTCGATGAGAGCGTTGCAGTTGCTTACCGCAAGCTGCGTCATGTTGTTGTCGGAGCATATAATCGTGCTGACAGCGGGAAGTCCGTTGATATAGAGTTTCGAGATTTCGTTATCGTCGACATTGAGGTTGGTCAGGTTTTCAACACCTGCGAGCGCTATCGCAGTCAGTTTGTTGTAACCGCAGTAGAGGTTCTTGAGCGCCTTGCAGCCGCTGACGTTGAGAGCTTCAAGATGGCAGCCCTGGCAGTTGAGAGTGACAAGCGTGGGAGAGTTGGCCACCGAAAGCTCGACGAGCAGGTTATTGGAGCAATTGAGGGTCTTAAGCGCGGTAGTGCCCGACAGGTCAATGTCCGTCAGACGGTTGCGGTAGATTTTGAGCTCGGTAAGAGCCGGGCAGTTGTCCGACGAGAAGGAGGTCAGTTTGTTGCGCGAGGCATCGAGTTTGGCCAATGCCGGGTTGGCGTTGACTACAAGACCAGTAAGATTGTTGCGCGAAATATTTACTTCCTGTAAAGCGTCGAAACCAGAAAGGTCAAGCGCACCTGCAAGATGCTTGTCTTTCCATTCGATTTTGGTGACATGGCCGTTCTCTACCGTGACACCTTCCCATGTAGCGGGTGACTTGGTATCACTGATATTAAGGGCTTGAGCGTTGGTAGCATCCCTTTCACCGGGCTGCGACAAAAAGGCCTGAAGTTGCTTCAATTCGTTTTTGTCAATCTTCTGAGCGAAAGCTCCGGTGCATCCTATCATCAGAGCGATCAATAAAACAGCTTTTTTCATAACTAATAGTTGATTAGAAGTTTTATTACCTAAACAACCGCATGTTATGAAAAGTTTATTCAGCCACAATAAAAATTCATGCGCGTGAGTCGATGGGATACGGAGGAAAATCAGAATGGAGGCACAGCCTCTGACGATGAAGCTCCGAGGTCGACGCTGCCGCCGGAAAATGGGTCGGCAACCGGAGAAACGGGCGCCGAATCGTCGCCGGAATTTATGCGCGAGCCGACGGTGGCCTCTCCGTAGATGGGGTCGTCTTCGGTCCAGTTCTCGAAGCGCGTGTATTGTCCGCGGAAACGCAGACGCACGTCGGTGACCTGTCCGTTACGGTGCTTTGCTATGATGAACTGTGCGAGATTGCGTATGTCATGACCCTCGGCGTCGGTGTCGCTCTTGATGTAGTACTCCGGACGGTGGATAAAGCATACGATGTCGGCATCCTGCTCGATGGCGCCCGACTCACGGAGGTCGGAAAGCTGCGGGCGCTTGCCGTCGGTACGCGACTCCACGCTTCGGTTGAGCTGCGATAGCGCCACTATGGGTATGTTAAGTTCCTTGGCGAGCTGCTTGAGCGAACGCGATATCATGGACACCTCCTGCTCGCGGGAGCCGAACTTCATGCCCGACGCGTTCATCAGCTGGAGGTAGTCGATGATGATAAACTGCACGTTGTGCTCGCGGACGAGGCGGCGTGCCTTCGTGCGGAGTTCGAATATCGACAGCGACGCGGTGTCGTCGATATACAGCGGGGCGCTATATAGGTTCTTGATACGCGCCATCAGCTGGTCCCATTCGCGGTTGTCGAGACGTCCGCTCTTGATTTTGTCGCTCTCAAGCTCACACGTGTTGCATATCAGACGGTTGACAAGCTGGATATTCGACATTTCAAGCGAGAATATGGCCACCGGGGTATTGTAATTGACAGCCATATTCTTAGCCATCGAGAGTACGAAAGCCGTCTTACCCATTGCCGGACGTGCGGCGATAATGATAAGGTCGCTCCGCTGCCAGCCCGACGTAATCTTATCCAGTTCATGGAAGCCTGACTCAAGTCCCGACATACCCGAAGCACGGTTGGCGGCAGCCTGAATCTGCTCTATGGCCTGCTTGATGACGGGGTCGACCTGTGTGAAATCTTTTTTCACATTGCGCTGAGAGATTTCAAACAGCTTGCCCTCGGCCTCCTGCATCAGGTCGTCGACGTCATTGGTCTCGTCGTAAGCCTTGGCCTCGATGTTAGAGGCGAACGATATGAGTTCGCGTGCCAGATATTTCTGCGCCACAATTCGCGCATGATACTCGACATTGGCCGACGAGGCAACGCGCGAGGTAAGTTCGGCTATGAACGCCGGACCGCCTACCTCCTCGAGGGTGCCGTTGAGGCGCAGCTGCTCCATGACGGTGAGCATATCGATGGGACGCTGTGCGGCGCCGAGACTTTGTATCGCCTGATATATTTTCTGGTTGCTCGGCTCATAGAAACTGTCAGGGTGAAGGATGTCGCACACCACGGTATAGGCGTCCTTCTCGAGCATTATCGCACCGAGGACCGCTTCTTCAAGGTCCTTGTCCTGGGGCTGCAGACGGCCCAATGTATCTATTTTCGATTGCTCCCTGTATTGGTTACGGGACCCGTCGCGGCGTCCCTGCTTGTTGACAAAATCCATTATAACATATTATTTATCGCAAAAGTAGCAAAATTGGGGCGTAATGCCAAACGCGGCGCAACAGAAATATCAACAGAAATATCAACAATAAATTTTCAATAGCAGGGACATGAATGTGTATAAATATTGAGTAACTTTGCAATCTCTTATCAATAATATATTTAAACGGAACTCAATGATAGCATTTCCCAACGCTAAAATCAACATAGGGCTTTTCATCACTGCCCGCCGTCCCGACGGATACCACGATATAGCTACAGTAATGATGCCCGCCGACTGGTGCGACATACTTGAAATCGTACCGGCCAAGGATGGTGTGACGACACTTACCGTGACCGGGAGAAGTGTGGACTGTCCTCCGGAAAAGAATCTTGTCATGCGTGCCTACCGCGCCATGGAGGAGCGTTACAATCTGCCTCCCGTAGATATATTCCTGCGCAAAATCATACCTGACGGAGCCGGCCTCGGCGGGGGGTCGGCCGATGCGGCATTCACGATAACCACACTCGACAGGCTGTTCGGCCTCGGACTGTCGGCTGACGTCATGGCCGGAATAGCGGCGACAATAGGTTCGGACTGTCCTTTCTTCATTTACAACCGGCCTATGCTTGCCACGGGCACCGGCACTACCCTGTCGCCTGTCGACCTCAGTCTGAAAGGATACACTCTCGTGATCGTAAAGCCCGACGTACATGTATCCACGGCCGAGGCCTACGGCGGGTGCCGTCCGCGGCCGTCGTCCATTGCTCTCCCCGAGGTATTGTCAACGGTACTGCCTGCAGAGTGGGCTGATGCCGGGGTAAGGAATGATTTCGAGGATACGGTATTTGCACACCATCCGCGCATAGCCGAAATCAAATCCACATTATATAATGCAGGAGCGGAATATGCATCAATGTCGGGGTCGGGCGCAAGCGTGTTCGGTATCTTCGCGCGTGACATTTTGGCAGATGAGATCGAACGGTTATTCCCCGAATCCGATTTTCATATCTCAAAACTATGAACGTTAACGCATTTTATTTGTTATCATTGTAAGATTGTCCCGATGGACAAAGTTTGGCAAGATTTTTGCATATTTCAACCTGAATAAATATAATTTACACATGAGTCAGAAACAGCATAACCACTCCGCAAAAGACTCCGCCAAGGAGGCCAAGGAGACTGAAATCAAAATCGAAAATCCCGATGTAGAAGCCGCCGACGTGCTCGACGAGGGAGCCGCCGACGTATGCAATACCGAAGAAGACGGACAGTCATCGGAAATCGAGGCACTGAAACAGATGCTTCAGGAACGCGAGGAAGCTCTCGAAAAAGAGAAAAAAGAGTATCTATTCCTGATGGCCGACTTCGACAATTTCAAGAAACGTACGCTCCGCGAGAAATCGGAAATCATAAAGAACGGCGCTGAAAACGTGCTCAAAGGCATACTCCCCATACTCGACGATTTCGAACGCGGTATAGAGGCTATCAAGGACGATGCCACGGCCGTGTCGGTAAAGGAAGGAATGGAGCTTATATACAACAAATTCGTGAAATACCTCCAACAGAACGGTGTAAAGGAGATACCGACAGAAAATGCCGATTTCGATGTCGACCTCCACGAGGCTATTGCGATGGTTCCGGTAGACGACGAGTCGAAAAAAGGCAAGGTCATTGACACAATCGCCAAGGGCTATACGCTCAACGACAAAGTAATCCGTCACGCCAAAGTCGCCGTAGGCCAATAACCTGCCGCTCCACCGTATTTGTAAAATCGCGCATCCTATAAATCACGCATTGTGAATTAAAAGAAATATGGCTACCAAAAGAGACTACTACGAAGTGCTGGGCGTGGACAAAAGCGCCTCAGCCGATGAAATAAAGAAAGCGTACCGAAAACTGGCGCTCAAATATCACCCCGACAAGAATCCGGGCGACAAAGCCGCCGAAGAAAAATTCATCGAGGCCGCCGAAGCATACGATGTGCTCAGCGACCCCGACAAACGCGCCAAATATGACCAGTTCGGCCACAACATGGGCCCGCAGGGATTCCCGGGCGGCGGAGCAGGCGGTTACAGCGCCGGATTTGACATCAACGATATATTCGAGCACTTCGGCGATATATTCGGTGGCCGTTTCGGTGGCGAATGGGGCGGAGCGACAGGCGGCCGACAGCGTGCCCCCCGCAAACCGACCCGCAAGGGCTCGGACCTCCGCATCAAGGTCAAGCTCACGCTTGCAGAAATCGCGACCGGCATATCAAAGACGCTTAAAATACCGACTCAGGTCAAGTGCGAGCACTGCAACGGCACGGGAGCCAAGGACGGCACGGCATTCACGACCTGTGCCACATGCCACGGCACAGGCGTGGTGACCCAGGTGCAGCAGACGATACTCGGCGCTATGCAGTCACAGTCGGTATGCCCGCACTGCAACGGCGATGGCAAAACCATAACACAGAATTGTACTTACTGTCACGGCGAAGGCACCGAACGCAAGGAACAGCTCGTCAGCTTCAACATACCCGCCGGCGTGACCGACGGCATGACGCTTACCGTAAAGGGGAAGGGCAATGCCCCGCGCCACGGTGGCGTCAACGGCGACCTTCTCGTGGTTATTGAGGAAATCAAGCATCCGGAACTCATACGCGACGGCAACGACGTAATCTACAACCTCATGCTCGACCTTCCGACCGCCACACTCGGAGGCGCGGTGGAAGTGCCGACCATCACAGGACGCGCCCGACTCAACATCGCAGCCGGCACCCAGCCGGGCAAAGTGCTCCGCCTGCGCGGCAAGGGACTCCCCTCACCCGAAGGACGCGGCACCGGCGATGAGCTTATCAATGTGATGGTCTACATCCCCGAGCAGCTCGACGACCGTATCCGTTCGGCTGTGGAGTCAATCAAGGATGACCCCAATATCAAACCGTCGGAATCGACCAAACAGCGCCTGTTCTCCAAGCTCAAACATATCTTCGAATAAAACATACCAAAAGTGGAGCGGGGCGTCCCGCCCCGTGGTAACTTCCTGCAATGGAGAATAATACCACGGGGGCGGGACGCCCCCGCTCCACTTTTGGTAAGAGACTATATATAAGAAAACAGCGCGAAATCACTTCGTGCTGTTTTCGAGAGACAAAAAATAATAAATCTTATTATTTTAATTATAATACTTATTTAATGAGATTTCTATTATTGAATCATTGCGGTAATAATGATTTATCAGTGTCATGAAGCACCGGTGAGCAACGCCCGTTTATTGCCGTATCAAAGGCAGGATATGTCGCCGGCGAAATATCCGACATCATAATATCATTGCCTATCTCGGTCGAAAATATATCTTCCGGTGTCATAGCGACCGTGACCGCAATACCGGTCATCATCACCAGGATACCGGATTTAATAATCCTGTTTTTTATTTTTAATTCGGTTTTCATTTTAGCTTAGAATGTACCTTGATTTTTGGTTTCTATCTAATCGTATTTATGTATATACTTTTAAAGTATATATGTGTACCTGACGGAAACGATAACATTATCATCTACATGTCGATTTATCCCTATTCAACCTCTAAGAGATGAGTTAACTTTTGTTAACATCCTCAGACTGCATTAAGCATGAATATATATGAATAAATATATATCAATAAATGGCCGCCTACCGGGGAGACATCGAGTCAACCCGCTGGACTCGACCTTTATGCTACAGACTAAAAAATCGATAATTTCATGTAAATTATCATGTTATCTATTACGTTTTGTTATTTGTATGGTTATTTAGTAATAAATATCACATACTGATTTTGCACTTGCGTATACAAAATTAATATTCAATTTTGACACGACAAAATTTTTAAGGAAATTACCCCCCCCCCCCCCCCCGTTAACTTTATTTAACATCTATGCACATTCCGAGCGCATTTCTTAACACTTGAATACCGTTGATTTTCAACCAATTGCATGTCTGCGCTACCGGTATTGATCACATAAATTGAGTTGAATGGGGCGGGGGCGTCTCGCCCCCGTGGTATTTTCTTATACACTGAAAGTTACCACGAGGGCGAGACGCCCCCGCCCCATTCAACAGAGCTAAGCAAACAGCATTGGGACACGCTTCATCGCGTCCCAATGCTGTTTACTTAAGGCAGTGACGTCCGCAGGACGTCGATTATGCGTAACCTCGTACGCCGTAGCTTGCGAAGGCGTGCGGGGCAAGTAATCATATCGGAAGTGGCGTCCGGAGGACGCCGATTTACATCACTTCATTTATAATAAAAGGCTGATAGCTAAGTAAATCGGCGTCATCCGGACGCCACAGCTATATATATCCATTATTCCCCGCATGCCTCCGTTTCACTCCGGCATACGGGGTTACGAATAATCAGCGTCCTTCGGACGCTTAGATGCTTAAGTAAACAGCATTGAATCGCGTCCCTACAATTCGCTGTGACTTTTGATTGCTAATTATAGTTCTGCAACACCTACAGAATTTATTTTCTACAGGGGATTTCCTAACTTTTGCGCTTGGTGTCAGCCTTTCATGAAGTCCTTTTCGATAGCGGCGACGTCGTCCTGAAGCTGCTTTTCGTGAAGGAGACGGTCCTCAATGCTCTTGCAGGCGTAGAGCACGGTGGCATGCGTGCGCGACAATCGTGTACCGATTGCAGTGAGTGCCATCTTGGCATGCTTCTTGGCCATATACATTACCATCTGGCGGGCGTCGGAAACCTCACGTTTGCGCGACTTGGTGAAAATAGCATCAGGTTCGATATTGTAATGCGCGCTTACGCTTTGGGTCACCATCTCGAAGTTGATCTGCTTCTTGGTGATTTTAACGGCGTTGGATATGACGGTACGTGCAAGGTCGAAATCTATCTGTCGGTTGAGAATGGCGGCGCGGGCCACAAGAGACACCATTATACCCTCGAGCTCACGGATGCTTCCGGTCACATTCGTGGCGATGAATTCGAGCACATCGTCCGACACGGGCAGTCCTTCCTGCTCGGCGATGCGGGTAAGCACATTGCGGCGCAGATTCATGTCGGGACGCTCCAGCTCGACCGTCATGCCCCACTTCATGCGCGTAAGCAGTCGTTCGGGCATTCCCTTGAGCATGGAGGGAGAGCAGTCGCTCGATATTATTATCTGCTTGTTGTTGAGATGCAGATGGCTGAAGATGTGGAAGAATGTATTCTGTGTCTTCTCCTTATCGATCAAGTCCTGAATATCGTCGATAATCAGCACGTCGATGCTCTGATAGAAATGGATGAAGTCGTTGATTCGGCCGTTGCGCGAAGCCACGGTGAACTGGCTCTCGAAAAGGCGGGAACTGATATAAAGCACACGCAACTGCGGACGGTGCTCTTTCAGACTCAGACCGATGGCATGCATCAGGTGGGTTTTGCCCACTCCCGACGGACCGAAAATGAACAGCGGGTTGAACGTCTTGTTATCCGGGTCCTCTCCTATCGCCTTGCCTATGGAAAGAGCTATCTTGTTGCTTTCCGAACCGCAATAGTTGTCAAACGTGTATCGCGGATTCAATTGCGAGTCAAACGGCACCTGGACCGGCGTATTGAACGGATTGGCCGAAGGAAGTCCCTTCTTTGAAGCGGCAGATGGTGCCGCACTACGTATGTCGACCGCCGTAGTGGGTTCGTTCTGCACCTGGTTGTAATGGTAGAACAGCTTGGTGTCGGCTCCGAACACGCGCTTGATGGCCGCGCCGAGGAGCTTGGAAAATCTCTCTTCAATATATTCTACGAAAAACGAGGTCGGGACGGTAAGGGTCACCTTGCCGTCGACGTAGCTTTTGAGCGTGACCGGCCGGAACCACGCGTCAAATTGTTCGGAGGGGATATTGTCGCTTATTATCTTCAAGCAGGCATCCCACAGTTGTAAGGGAGTTTTTTCCATCAAGTATATTCATTTAAGGGCTGTTCTTGCCAATACAAATTTCCAATAATTATTTAATAAAAAAAAGTGATTTTTTATTTGGAAATTCAACAAACGCTACAACTATTCTGTCAGTCAGCCACTTATAATTGCGTGGAACATTTCGTTAACCTCTTGCTGCAACTTATCGCGGTAACACGCTGTAAATACACTTGTTACACCCTCAATACCGCATACCCGGCTCTCCGTGGAAAATATTGTAAAGCCGTCTTATTATCCCCTCAATCAACCGTATCCCGAACTTTTCACACCTATAGGAAATATTTTTATTTATTTAGACTAAATCTAAATAATGTCTGCGCAGGCGTATTTTTTCCGTAACATCCGGCAACGGGCCGCAATCATGCTCGGGCACCATGTCAGGGGTCGACATCGTAATAGACCTGAGTGTTTTTAATCGCAGGATTTTTTGCCATCCTCACGTATGTCGATTTCAGTACATCACGGAGTCGGGGGAGAGAGGCTGCGGTCTCAACCTTAATCATTATTTTCTGTATGTAGAGCGATTTCACACGGGTGACGCGCGGCTGGTCGGGACCGCTCACCCTGTTGCCGAGCTGCGACGCCAGCAATTGCGCGTATGCGTTGGAAAAATGTTGCAGCACCGTCGCGTCGGCATGCTTCAGATATATGTAAATTATGCGTGTGAAGGGGGGATATAGATATGTCCGGCGCTCCTCGATTTCGTGATTGTAGAAATCAAGATAGGAATGCTGTGACACAAACCGGAGCACGGGATGGTCGGGCGTGTAGGTCTGGATTATCACCTCACTGCCCTCGGAGTCGCCGCGGCCGGCGCGTCCCGACACCTGTTCAAGCATGTTGAACGCCCGCTCCGACGCCTTGAAATCAGGTATATTTATAAGTTCGTCGGCATTCATCACCACCACCGACGATACGCTCTGGAAATCGAGCCCTTTAGTCACCATCTGCGTGCCGACGAGAATATCGGCCTTACGCGAGGAAATCGCGTCGATGATGGCTTCGTAGCCGTCCTTGTTGCGGGTAGTGTCAAGGTCCATGCGCAGCACTTTGCGCGCGGGAAAGATGCTTTCAATTTCCCCCTCCACACGTTCGGTCCCGTAGCCTACCACTTCGATGGAAGGCTGACGGCATTGCGGGCACAGATCGGGCAGTTCATATACCGCGCCGCAGTAGTGGCACACAAGCTGGCGGGAATGGTTATGGTAGGTCAGCGACACGTCGCAATACTGACACTTGGGTACCCATGCGCACTGTTTGCACCGCACCATCGGAGCATAGCCGCGCCTGTTGCGGAACAGTATCGCCTGGTGCGAGGCGCCTACGGCATCATTGATGCTTTTTATAGCATCGAGCGAAAGCGGACCGTTCACGACTCCTTTCTGTCGCGCCCTTTTCATATCGATGATGCGTATAGGAGGAAGGGGCAGCTCGTTGTAGCGCGTGGTAAGACTCACGAGACCGAATTTGCCGTTGAGAGCCTTATAATATGTGTCGACAGCCGGAGTCGCGCTCCCGAGCAGCGCTTTGGCGCCGTGCATCGATGCGAGCACCAGCGCCACATCGCGGGCATTGTAGCGTGGAGCGGGTTCGGACTGCTTGTAGCTTGCCTCATGCTCCTCGTCGACGATGACGAGTCCTAAGCGTCCGAACGGCAGAAACAGCGACGAACGCGCGCCAAGTATCACGCGCGGGCCCGGCTCGGCAAGCATGCTCTTCCAGATGTCCACCCGCTCGTTGTCGGAAAATTTGGAGTGATACACCACAATGCTGTTTCCGAATATATTCTGCAGACGCCGCGTGAGCTGAGTGGTAAGCGCAATTTCGGGCACGAGATAGAGCACCTGTTCGCCTCGGCTGAGCGCGGCGTCAATAAGGTGGGAGTATATCTCGGTTTTTCCGCTTGAAGTGACACCGTGGAGGAGCACGGTGGATTTTTCGCGCCACAATCCGGTGATTTCGTCGCATGCTTTCATCTGCGCCTGTGTCAGCAGCGGGAGGCGTCCGGTAGGCGTGCCGTCAAATTTGAACCGGTTTATTTCGCGGCGTTCTATTCGCGCAAGGCCGCGTTTGACTATCGCGTTGAGTATCGCGGAAGTGACGCCCGCACGGTCAAGCAGTTCCTTTCTGTCCACCTCCTTGACTATGGCGTCTTTGCGGCTCACGCAACTCATCTCGGTCAGTGTCATAAGAAGCCGTTCCTGCTTTTTGGCAGAGCGGACAGCATCGAAAGCCGCGGCGAGAGTGGTGATGTCGTAGTTGGGAATCACTACCGTCTGTCTGACAGCGCGGTATCTCTCTATGATCTTTTCGGAAATCACGAGTATCCCTCTCTCAATCATCGAGGTAATGAGTGCCGGAAGATTCTTCACGGTGATTTCGCGCGCTATCGCCGATACTGCTAATGATTTCTTCTCGTTAAGGAGTGATATTACAAGAGCCTCGCGATCATCGGGACGGGATTCCTCATCAGGCTCATAGTCGGGATTAAGTTCCACAAATGTCTCGCTCTCCACTTTAAGCCCCGACGGAACAGCCGCCTTGTACACGTCGCCGACAGCACACATATAGTATTCGGCCACCCACTCCCACAGTTTGAGCTGCGGATGCCTCACTATCGGGTAACCGTCGAGCACGACGGCTATATCCTTTATCTCAAATCCCTCCGGCGCCTGCGTGGTAAGCGACCTTACTATCCCGGTATAATACTTCTTGCGTCCGAAAGGCACAATGACGCGATAGCCGACCTTAACAGCGCTCTCCATCTCGGCCGGAATGGCGTAGGTGAAAGTGGAGTCAAGCGGCAACGGCAATATTATTTCAGCATACCATCGCGACATCGGCAACCGTACGGAATCTCAGGTTAGAGCAGCTTGATATTGATATAGCGCTTGGGATTTTTGCGTATGTCGACCAGCAGCGAGTCGATGCTCTGCGATGCTTTGGCAAGATTGTCGTAGAGAGCCGAGTCGTTGAGCAGCGCGCCGATAGTCGAATTGGGATTCTGCAATTGCGCTGTAAGGGCGACGAGGTCGGCCGATATGCGGTTGAAATTGCTTAGCGTCGAGTCAATGGGGGCGTCGGCTATGTCGGATGTGACCTTGTTCAGGTCGGATACGATACTGTCGACCGACGCCACGACGTCGTTGACGGCACCGACGGTAGCCGGGAGAGTCCTTACGGTTGCGTTGAGTGTCTTGGCCGTAGTGTTGAGCGTGGCGGTAAGAGCCTCTATGTTTTTGAACGACTGCAGCAGCGCCTCGTTGCCTGTAAGCGCGTTGATATTGGTAAATATAGAGTCAAGTTTCGGCATAAGGCCGCTCACGCCTGGAAGAAGCTGCTCCGACACCTGGTCCATCATGCCGGCAGCAATACCCGCGGGTACGGTATCACCCGGAGAGTAGTACTCACTGTTACGCGCCATCTCGATTTTCACCGAAGCCGTACCGAGCAGACTGCTCTCAATCAAAGCCTTGGAGTTGACAGGTATTTTAAATTTCTTGTCAAGGCTCATCGACACGAGCACGCAGTCGGGGCGGTCGTACATCAGTTCCACGTTGTCGACCTGCCCTATCTTATATCCGTTGACCATGACGGGAGCCGACACCTCAAGCCCTTTTACATCGCTGTATACAGCGTAATAGTAATTGGACGGCTTGAAGATGCTGACGCCTTTCAGATATTCAATTCCGAAGAAAAGGATTGCCAGCGCTATGAGTACACAGGCTCCTATCATCATCTCTTTTGTGAATAACTTTTTCATATATTATATGTTCTTTATTTCGATTTTATTGGCTTCTTTATTCATCAGTTAATACCGGGGCGACGGATTGACGCGTCACAGACCTCTCAGTCGGCACGCTTGCCGTTTTCCATCCTGACCACAAATGCCTGCGGGAACTTAGCCCTCAGCCTACGCATCGTCTTTTCGGCTTCGGCACGGGTGCTGAAATGCCCCACAGTGTATTTGTACAGTCCGCGGTCGTAATATTCGCTGACTTTCTCGCCTTTGAATTTTTTTGACTTTGTCGGCACCTGCCTGTCATTGGCAAGTATCTGAACGCGATATTCAATTGTTGAGACGGTTTCATTGCCATCGGACATGTCGCTGCTTTCCTCCGCTACCTGTTGCCGCTCAGCGTCATCATCAGACTTGTCCGGCTGTGTTTTTGTCCGGTCCGGCTTTTCAACAGGGACGGCTGCGCGGTTGCCGGTGACGGCCGCATAATATTCATCGAAAGCATTTGACAGTGATTTCGCCATCTTCTCAACCCCGTCGGCCGATGCCATAAACTTTTCCGCCCTCGGATTGCTGATAAAGTCGAGTTCGACGAGCACCGCAGGCATTCCGGTAGACCACAGTACCCAGAATCCGGCCTGTTTGACACCTTTGTCATGACGTCCGGCAGTAGAAGTCAGACCGTCTTTTGCAAGGGTTGCAAACTCGATGCTGCGGTCAAGGTGCTTGCTCTGATTGAGTTCGAACGCGATATATGACTCCGGTGAGTTCGGGTCGAATCCCTGATATTTCTGAGAATAGTCCTCCTCAAGATACATTACGGCGTTCTCGCGCTTTGCCACCTCGAGGTTGCTTTCCGAGCGATGCAGCCCGCAGGTGTATACTTCGGTTCCGGAAATTGAAGTGCGATTTTTATTCCTTTTGTCAAGCGAATTGACGTGAATGGAGATGAAAAGGTCGCCTTTGGCGTCGTTGGCTATGCGTGCGCGCTCATTAAGCGCGATAAACACATCCTTGCTGCGCGTGTACACTATCTTTACATCATCCTCACTGTAATTTTTCCTGATTTTGTCGCCTAACTTCTTGGCTACATTGAGATTGATACTCTTTTCATTGGTGACTGCTCCTATCGCGCCATAGTCCTTGCCGCCGTGACCGGGATCGATGACCACAACAAACTGCTTGGCTTCGACGTTGAATGACAAAGCCACAGGCAACAACAGCAGTGATATATATTTTAAAATTTTGATTTTCAAGATATATATTTTAACCTGACAAATTTAGCAAAAATCAGATAAATATCGTTCCTCTTTTAGTTTGAAATTTCGTTAAATAATATTTTTGACTAATTTTGTGAACAATTCAACCAAAAGCATGAAGTATTTTTCCACAATATTTTTAGCCGTTTCTTTGCTTGCCGCCGGATGTTCATCATCCGGAAACGGCAGCGATGCCGGCGACGCGCACACAAGCGCATCATTCACACGACTCGACAAAGTGGTGACGCAGTTTCCCCAACTGTCACCCGCGCGCCAACACGCCATAGTCGACTCGCTTACCGTGCCGCTCAACGATTATATATATCTTATGGGAGCGTCGACAGGCGATATTCCCGCATCGATTGACTCGCTGAGCCACACGGCGGCATTCGCCATGTTTGAGCCTGAGGTCGACAAGGCATTTCCCTCTACCGCGGCAATCGAAAAGCAACTTGGCACGCTTGACGCCAATATCAGACATCAGCTCCCTACGTTGCCTCACTATTCCTATTACGGCATCATCTCCCCCTACCGGCAGCAGGTCATGCTGGTCGACTCGGTGATATATGTCGCCCTCAACCACTACCTCGGTGCCGGACATGAGGCTTACAGTTCCATGCCCGAATACTCCCGCGCCACCAAAACGCCCACATATATACCCCTTGACATCGCGGAAGCCATCGTCGCGATAGAATACCCTTTTGTGGCAAACAACGCTCCCACCGCCATACAGTATTTCCTCTACGAAGGTGCGCTTCTCAAGGCCGTCGCCGATCTTACAGGCATCACCGATACCGCAACCCTGATGGGATGGACATCGGAACAACTTGCGCAGGCGGAAGCTCAACAGGGCGCAGTATGGCGCAAAATGGCCGCGGACAATATCATCTATTCCACCGACATGTCGCTCGCGCGCCGGCTATGCGCCCCCGCTCCGTCGGCCATGCCTGTTTCCCCCACCCTGCCCGGTCGTATATGCCGCTACATCGGCTACCGCATAGTCGACTCATACCTCGCCAACAATCCCGGCACCTCACTCTCCGACCTCCTCTCACCCACATTCTACAACTCCCCGTCCACCCTCATCAACTCCGGCTACTCACCGAAGTAACAAATGATACAAAGACCATAACGCGAGTGCGACAAATCGCATCCAGCCACTATTAACTTACGCTGAGTTGATAGGGGCGGGGGCGTCTCGCCCCCGTGGTAACTTGCAGTGTGTAAAGATAATACTCCGAGGGCGAGACGCCCTCGCCCCTATCTATATCCCTTAAATTAATAGCATTGAATCGCATCCTTACGACTTGCAACGACTTTTGACAGCCAATTATAGTTTTGCACACCCTCGATTAATCGTGACCCCAGCCGCCGGAGCGTGCGAGGCAATTAGCGCAAAAAAAGAGGCGACATGTCGGATTGACATATCGCCTTGTAATCTTCAAGTAGAAAGCCTCGGCTCTTACTTTCTGATACCAAGCTCTTTTTGAGCGATGATTGCACGGTAGCGGTTGATATCTTTCTTGGCAAGATAGTCAAGAAGACGGCGACGTTTACCTACAAGCATCTTAAGAGCGCGAGCTGTTGTATAATCTTTGTGATTTGACTTCAGGTGCTGAGTCAAATGAGAGATACGGACTGAGAATAATGCAATCTGTGCTTCAGGTGAGCCAGTGTCAGTCTTGCCCTTACCGTACTTCTCAAAGATTTCTACTTTTTCTTCAGAATTCAAATGCATTCTTTCGGATGTTTAAAGTGTTAATAAATAAAAGTTATGCTTAAAAAGCTCCGCAAAATTACAACATTCCCTCCAATCCACCAAATTTCCCCAAAACTTTTTTCTACTGTTTCTCAGTATTTTTTCATTTTCTATTCATGACGCATTGGTCAATCACAATATCGGCTCAATGTCCGGAAGTTTGAATAAAATCGGAAGCGTGTACCAGACATTTACTTTCTTGCCGCCATGCTCTCCTGGAATAAAATCGGGTAAAAGACTTACAACCCTCATTGCCTCCGTGTCGAAAGCAGGACCAATACCTCTGTAAATACGCGGTGCGCATACATGGCCTAATGTGTCAATATAAAACTGTACGACAACCTTCCCCTGCGAGCAGCCATCCGCATCCTCCGGATATTTTAAATTCTCTTTTATAAATTTAATCAATGCAGCCTCGCCTTCAGGGTATTCGGGCATTTGCTCTACCGCACCGTATATTTTATCTCCTTCAGACTCTGGTTCCGACAACTGAACTACTTCACCCTTTGTAATAACAAGATCCGGGTCGTGAAAAACCTCACCCTGAATAATCTCAATAATATCCGAATCAGGACAAGCAACAGTATCTTCCTCGATTATATTTATTTCCCCTTCCTCGATAATACATTCCACTACTTCTGTTGAGTCAGTAATTTCTGTGGAGTCAGTGATTTCTTCACGAAAATCATCATTTGACTGATTTTTGGCAGATGAAGCACCGCAACCCGAAAGCGCAATCATTCCTGCCGAGATTCCGGCGAGTGCGACTGCTTTTCCGGCAAGAGAACGGGCGCGGAGTTGCTGCTCAAGATAGCGCACCTCCGCCTCACATTTGGGGCATGTGCCGGTACAGTCGCCCTTGTAGCGGCATTCAGATGTTGCGAACTCGATGTCGTTGGCTTCGGCAATCCGACGTCGTATCTCTTTCAGTATCTTGCAGGTATGCTTTCCTCGTGCCATAATTTATTTATTTTGTAGGTGAATAAATCCAATCGATGGAAACCCAGCGACTCAATAGCTTTGCGGCTTGCCTCGCGGTCGACATCCGTGTTGTAGCCGGGTATCAGCGGCAGACGTATTATACAGTCATTCTGCCTCCCGGCTTCCGCTATCAGTCGGAGATTGTCGAGCACAAGCTCATTGCTTTGCCCCGTATAGTCGCGGTATATTTCGGGGTTCATATCCTTAACGTCGACAATTATTGTATCCACCAACGGAAGCAATGCCTCGATATTGGCAGTCGGCACATTGAGTGATGTCTCCAGGTTGAGTCGCCACGCCGGACCGCATAGTTCACGGAACTCACTGATAAACCGCAGATGCAGACACGGTTCTCCCCCGCCGAAAGTCACGCCTCCGTTTGTAGCTAAAAAATAAAGTTCGTCAATGCGCGTCTCGACATACAGTTGCTCAGGCGAATACTCGCAAAACTCACTGTCATCGCCCAACGACTGCGGATTAAGACAATAACGGCAACGGAGCGGACATCCATGGAAAGCCACAAGCGTAGTCACACCATCGCCATCAGTCAAAAGGCGATGTCGCACTATACCTATTATCTTAGCTCTTTGCTTCTCCATGCTCCGAAATCCGTAATACAGCAAATATAATGATTATCCGCTACAAATGCAAGCCCCACTTTACTGTTGGCGTAAGAGAGAATACCCGGAATTTTTCCACAATGCGTTTAACTTAGCTGTGGCGTTGGAGGAGTTCGCGCTCTATTTCGGGGAGCGTGACGTCCATTTGCTCGAGGAGGACGAGCAGGTGATAGATGAGGTCGGAGGCTTCGTAGATGAAGCGGTCGCGGTTGCCGTCGACGGCCTCTATGGTCGATTCTACGGCTTCCTCGCCCACTTTCTGGGCTATTTTTTTTACTCCTTTGATAAAGAGCTTGGTGGTGTAGGAATTTTCAGGCATCTCGGCATGGCGCTGCTGTATGAGGCGCGACAGAGAGCGGATGAAACCGTCCTCGGCCGGGGTGTCGAAGCATGCCTCCGTGCCGCGGTGGCATGTCGGGCCGACGGGGATTGCCTTAATCAGCAACGTGTCGCCGTCGCAGTCGGCATACATATCCTTCACCTCAAGGAAATGCCCCGATGTCTCCCCTTTTGTCCAAAGTTTGCCGCGTGTGCGGCTGTAGAATGTGACACGACCTTCGGCCACGGTCTTTTCAAAAGCCTCCTTGTTCATGTAGCCGAGCATAAGCACTTTGAGCGTCACGGCATTCTGTATGATGACGGGCAGCAGGCCGTCGGCACATTTATCGAGATTGAAATCTGAAAAATTCATATCAACTATATATCTGTTTATTATAACCTTACGGGAATATTCCGTTCGGAAAGCTGTCGTTTGAGCGCGTCGATAGTGATTTCGCCATAGTGGAAGATGCTTGCGGCGAGAGCGGCGTCGGCGCGTCCGTCGGTCAGCACGTCGGCAATATCTTTCACGGAACCGGCGCCACCCGACGCTATGACGGGAATATCGAGCAATGACGCGAGGGCGGCATACGTGTCGCACGGATAGCCCGAGCGCGTACCGTCATGGTTCATGGATGTAAAAAGTATCTCGCCGGCCCCGAGGTCCTGCACCCTGCGGGCCCATTCAAACAGTTCGATATCGGTGAGCCGCGAGCCACCGTGGGTAGTGATGCGCCATGAGCCGTCGTCAACCGTACGGGCGTCTATCGCCACCACGACAAACTGCGAACCATACTTAGACGCGATTTCACTCACGAGCGACGGATTGGCCACAGCCGCCGAGTTGACGGTAATCTTGTCGGCGCCGGCATCAAGCAGCGCCGCGGCATCGTCGAGCGACGATATGCCGCCCCCCACAGTGAAGGGGATATTCACCCGGTCGGCCACGCGTTCCACCATCTTTGTGAATGTGGAGCGGCCCTCTTTTGACGCCGTGATGTCGAGATACACAAGTTCGTCGGCACCTTCGAGCGCATAGCGTGCGCCAAGTTCCACAGGGTCGCCGACATCGGCCAGCCCCTCGAAATTAATTCCCTTTACCGTGCGTCCGTTCTTCACGTCAAGGCAAGGTATGATACGTTTCGCTAACATATTCGTTCAAGTTCTTTAAGTGATACGTGCCCCTCATAGAGCGCTTTCCCCACAATGACGCGGCGCAATCCCAGCTCCGCACATTTCCCCACATCGGCAAGCGACGATATGCCGCCGCTTACGGTGAAGTCGACATCGGGATACTTCGTCTGTATCTCGGTATAGAGGTCGAACGACGGCCCCAGCAACATGCCGTCGCGCGATATATCGGTCACGATGGCTTGGGTCAGTCCGCCCGGCAGGAAACGTTTCACTATGTCATCAATCGTGATGTCGGTATCCCCGAGCCATCCCGACACTGCCACTTTACCGTCGCGCAGGTCGGCGCCAAGCACCATCATCCCATTGCCGTAACGCTCCAGCCACTTGTCGAAAAGCTCCGGCTGCTTCGCCGCCACGCTACCGATTACTGCAAACGAGCATCCGGCATTGACGCAGTCGCGCATATCGTCGTCGGTCTTGATGCCTCCGCCCCACTCTATCCGGGCGTCGTCGCTTGCCGATGCCATCTTCTCGAGCACAGACAGGTTGCACGGACGCCCCGCTTTTGCACCGTCGAGGTCGACGGCGTGTATGCGGGTGAAACCGTGGTCGACGAAACGCTTCACCATATCCACCGGCGAGGCGTCATACACCGTTTTTGCATTGTAGTCGCCCTGCGACAGACGCACGCACTTGCCGTCGATTATGTCAATCGCGGGAATTATCTCTATACGTCCGCTCATAGTTTCAGGAAATTTTGCAATATACGTTCGCCCACATCGCCGCTTTTCTCGGGATGGAACTGCGTGCCGTAGAAATTCTCATATTTCAATGCCGCACTGAACATCTGTCCCTCCGCACCGTAGCGCGTGGTAGCGATAGTGTCAGGGCAAAGGTCGGCACGGTACGAATGCACATAATACACGTAGCTTCCCGGCGTTATATCCTTCAACAGCTTGCTCTCGAGGTTATTGATACTGTTCCAGCCCATGTGCGGCACCTTGTCGCCCGGCTGCGGCACAAAACGTCGCACGCGAGTGTCAAACAGCCCCATTCCCTCTGCATCACCCTCGGCGGTATGCCGGCACATCACCTGCATACCCACACAGATGCCGAGCACGGGACGGCGCAGACGTTTTATCACCTCCACCAGGCCGGCGTCACGCAGGCGTCCGATTGCCTCCCCCGCATGTCCTACACCCGGCAGCAGCACACGGTCGGCGCGGCGTATCTCGTCGGCATCGGCGGTCAGTATCCATTCCGCGCCGAGACGGTTGAGCGCGTTTTCCACCGAGCGCAGATTGCCGGTTTTATAGTCTATGATTGCTATCATTGTTCTTAAATTTCATTTTTACGGTTACAGTACCCCTTTGCTCGACGGGAGGTCATAGTTGAACGGATTGCGGTGAACGGCCTGCTTGAGCGCACGCGCGAATGCCTTGAACACCCCTTCGATAATATGATGGTTGTTATCGCCGCGGGCTGCCACATACAGATTGGCATGCATGGCCGAGGCCAGCGACTTGAACACATGCTCATACATCTCCGTGGGCGTGTCGCCTACGTACTCGCGGGTGAAATTCACATCCCACACCAGTTCGCTGCGGCCGCCGAAATCAATCAGCACCATAGCGCGGCTCTCGTCCATCGGGAGAACGAACCCATAACGCTCGATGCCGCGTTTCGACCCGAGTGCCTGATATATGGCGTCGCCGAGCGCTATCGCCACATCTTCCATAGTGTGGTGCTCGTCAACCTCGAGGTCACCCCGGCAGGTGATATCGAGTGTCACTCCTCCGTGGTGCGGTATCTGGTTGAGCATGTGGTCGTAAAATTTCAGTCCGGTATCTATATTCGAAGGCGCGCCACCGTCAAGATTGAGATACAGGTCTATTTTCGTCTCCGACGTGTTGCGTATGACACGCGCCTCTCGCCCCGACGAAAGTATATGGCGTGCTATCTCCATCCAGTCGCCGGTGGCAAGCACGCATCCTTCGGGCAGTACGTCGGCATTCCCTATCATCAGCCCTTTGGCGCCGAGATTGACGGCAAGTTGCATGTCAGTGAGTCTGTCGCCGATTACGAATGACGACGCCAGGTCATAGCTGCCGTCCATATACCGGCCGAGCATCCCCGTGCGCGGTTTGCGCGTCAGGGCATTGTCCTCGGGAAAACTGCGGTCGATGAGTATGTCGTCGAACAATACCCCCTCGCCGCGCAATGTGTCGAGCATCATGTTGTGCGCAGGCCAGAACGTATCTTCGGGGAACGACTCGGTGCCCAGTCCGTCCTGATTGCTGACCATGACGAGTTCGTAGCCTTTGCCGGCAAGCGCGCGGAGAGCCGAGATTACACCCGGCACGAACCGTAGTTTCTCCAGCGAGTCTATCTGCTCGTCGGCAGGCTCGGCTATTATGGTGCCGTCGCGGTCAATAAATATTGCTTTCTTCATTTTGCAGGCAGATTATTGCTGATATTCCTTCAATAGTGTCACCACACGCACATTCTCCTCGGGTGTGCCTACCGTGATGCGGAGGCAACCGTCGCATGCGAGCAAGCGGCTGCGGTTGCGCACTATCACTCCGTTTTCCACCAGGTAGTCATACACGGCGTCAGGTGCATCGAATTTCACAAGCAGGAAATTGGCATCGGAAGGATAGACCTCGCGCACTATTGCCATTTCACGCAAGGTAGCGGCCAATGCGTCGCGTTCATGTATGATTTCGGCCACGCGGGCGGTAATATCGTCGTTGACTATATGCTCTATCACTTTCTGCTGGGTGGGGCCGTTGACATTGTACGGGTATTTCACGCGCGAGAATATCGCGGCAATCTCCTCGCTCGCGAATGCCATGCCAAGGCGCAATGACGCCATGCCCCATGCTTTGGAGAATGTCTGCAGCACGATGACATTGGGGTAGCTGTCGAGCACATCGAGCATCGAACCGCGTTCGGAGAAGTCTATATATGCCTCGTCGACCACCACAATACCGTCGAACGCCTCGGCCAGCCGCGCTATGTCGGCTCGCGGGAATGCGTTGGCCGTAGGATTGTTGGGCGAACATATCCATATAACTTTCGTACGCGGGTCGGCGGCTTTCAGCAGACGGTTGACCGGCAGGGAGAAATCGCTGCGCAACTGCACTTCGCGGAACTCCACATCGTTGATTGCCGCGGCCACGCTGTATACGCCGTAGCTCGGAGCAATCGCCACCACATTGTCCTCGCCCGGGCGGCAGAAGATTCGGTACACGAGGTCGATAGCCTCGTCGGAACCGGCGCCCCCCACGAATATCTGCTCCGGACGCACACCCTTAAGCTCGGCGATATGATGCTTAAGCTGATGCTGATGCGGGTCGGGATAACGGTTGACACCGTTGTCGTACGGACTTTCGTTGGCATCGAGCCACACCGATATGTCGCCCCCCTTGAACTCATCGCGTGCCGTAGAATAAGGGGCAAGAGCCAATATGTTCGGTCGAACGTAGTTTAATGGATTTTTCATCAATAATGTTTTAAATATTATGTAGGGACGCACGGTCTGTGGCGTCCGGATACGATTAAATTGCGGACGCACGAGCCGTGCGTCCCTACAGGTCAATGCAATCCTATTCCCCGAGGCGCACTTTCACCGCAAGGGCGTGCGCGTCGAGTCCTTCGGCATCGGCCATGGTCACTATCACATCGGAGAGCGAACGCAATCCGTCGCGGGTCAGCTCCTGATAGGTGATTTTCTTCATGAAGCTGTCGATATTGACGCCGCTGTATGATTTGGCCCAGCCTGAAGTGGGAAGCGTGTGGTTGGTGCCCGAAGCATAGTCGCCGGCGCTTTCCGGTGAATGGTTGCCTATAAACACACTTCCGGCCGAAGTGATTTCCGCTGCCACATCCCACGGCTCCGACATTGATATGATAAGGTGCTCCGAAGCATATTCGTTGGCAAATTCAATCATTTCCTCGCGTGAACGCATCACTATCAGACGGCTCTGCGACAGCGAACCGGCCACTGACTCCTGCCGCGACAGACGCGCCGTAAGATTTTTCACCTCTTCGGCCACACTTTGTGCGAACGCGACGTTGTCGGTGACAAGTATCGCCTGCGAGTCGGGGCCATGCTCGGCCTGCGACAACAGGTCGGCGCCCACGTAACGCGGCGACGCCGTGCCGTCGGCCATCACCATGACCTCGCTCGGGCCCGCCGGCATGTCAATTGCCACGCGGTTTGTGACCATCTGCTTGGCGCAGGTGACGAAACGGTTGCCGGGACCGAATATCTTGTCGACGCGCGGCACTGACTCCGTGCCGTAGGCCATCGCGGCAATGGCCTGTGCGCCGCCCAACTTATATATCTCTTCGATACCGCATACCTTAGCTGCATAGATAATTTCGGGAGCTATGCCGCGTCCGGCACTGTAGGGAGTGCACAATATACGGCGGCGGCAACCTGCTATCTTTGCAGGCACTGCGAGCATCAGCACGGTGGAAAACAGCGGCGCGCGTCCGCCCGGTATATAAAGCCCTACCGTATTGACCGGCACCTGCCGCTGCACGCATCTCACCCCGGAAGTCACCTCAACGTCGACGGGATGCTCCATGAGCTGCGCGGAGTGGAATTTCTCTATATTTCGGGCAGCACACTCTATGGCGGCAGCCACCTTCGAATCAACCTTGGCCGCCGCATCTTTAATCTCGGCGTCGCTCAACCGCAGGTCGCCTATTTCAACTTTGTCGAATTTAAGCGACAATTCCCGCAAAGCCTTGTCGCCATCCTCAGCCACACGGTTTATGATGTCGGCGACAGCGGCATCTACCGACACCTTCTCGTCAGGAATATTTCGGCGGCACAGACGCTGCCACTCGCTGCGTGCGGGATACTCGAATATCTCCATCAGCGTATCATATTTTCGAGCGCGAGCACAAGGATGTCCTCCGCTCCAAGTTCTTTCAGCCGTTCAATTTTCTCCCAAAGCTCATCCTGCGGTATCACTACGTGCATGGAATACCAGCCCTCCTCCGACAGAGGCATCAGCGTAGGGCTCTTCATACCGGGAAGCAACGCCACAGCCGCCGGAATACGGTCCTGCGGTATGTTCATCAGCACATATTTCATGCCGCGGCTGTCAAGTATCGAGCTGAAACGGAATTTCAGTTTGGCAAGTTCACCGAGCTTCTCCTCGTCAAGGTTTTTGTTGGCCACAAGCACCGCTTCCGAGGCAAATACCTGCTCAACCTCCACGAGACCGTTCTGTATCAGTGTTCCACCCGACGATACTATGTCGAAAATAGCATCGGCCATACCGACCGCGGGAGCCACCTCAACCGAACCGGCAATCTCGTGTATCTCGGCCTTTATACCTTTTTCGTCGATAAACCGGCGCAGGATATTGGGATAGGATGTAGCGATACGTCGGCCGTTGAACCATTCCAAACCGGTATAATTTACGTCGCGTGGCACGGCGAGCGATATGCGGCATGCGCCGAATCCCAGCTTCATCGCCACATCGACGTCCTCCCCTTTTTCGGCAGCCTCATTCATACCTACGATGCCGATGTCGGCAACGCCCATAGCCACTGCCTGCGGAATATCGTCGTCACGGAGATAGAGCACGTCCATCGGGAAACCCTTGGCGCGTGCTATAAGTTTGCGGTTACTTCCCGACATACTTATGCCGGCGTCGGCGAGCAGAGCCAGACACTCCTCGTTCAAACGCCCCTTTGCTTGAATTGCTATTCTCAACATATATAATAATCTTTTACCTTATTCCTAAATTAGTCGACCCGATTGCCGCCATATCCACCATAAAAGTTTCCGGACAATCGATAAGCCATAATATATCTTGCAAATTTACACATTTATTTTAAATTTTCTATCATTTTAACACCAAAACAACCGTTTTCAGTCAAAACGGCATTTTATTTTTACTGCCATAAACCTTCAGGGCAGTAAGGCAGCTCTTCAACATTATTTGCCGGTAAAATGTGTCACCATCAATAGTACCGGCGGAAGATCAGTCATTCCAACGGAGAGCAGGAGGCTCGAGGATTGTGATTAACCCCGGCGCGGAGGGCACGTAGTGTCCCGAAGCCCGGGGAAATAGGGAACCATTACACAATAGCCCTGGAAGGGCGGTGTCGTGATACTAGTTTAGGATACCACAACACCGCCCCTTCCGGGGCTTGCGCCGTACTATCATTGGTATCCCCGGGTTGCGCCCGCTCTGCGGTCTTCACCCGGGGTTAATCACAATCCCCGAGCCGCCGGCTCTCCGCTACAATATCATATCACGAAACCGGGACAATAAGACGTAGCTAAGTTTCGAAAGTCATTACGGCGCCTTTCCAGTGAAAGAGGAAGTAGCTGTTCAGCGAAAACAAGTGCAGTAAAGAATAGCGGAGGGCTGAAAGCCCGTTGGTGTCACTATCCCCGTCCGACGCGTAGCGGAGGGCGGGGTGGCGATGGCCTCTAATAAAAGGAGCCCACGGAGAGGGCGACTGTGTAAAATGTATCGTGGAGAATCACACACTCGCCCTCTCCGTGGGCTTGCACATTGTATTCCTTTCGCCCCGCCCTCCGCTACGCGTCGGACGGGGATAGTGACACCAACGGACTTTCAGCCCTCCGCTATTTGAACCGCATTGCAAGGTCGGTGCGTCCGTAAAGCGAACATTGATTATCAACGGATTATCGGACGCACAGACCGTGCGTCCATACTTTGTCGACCAAAATTTTGCAGTTCCGCAACATCCTCCATCACTATACAACGCAGCTGCATCAGTTGTTTTCTCCATCTTGATACCATCTGAATTGCAATATTTTAATACCTGACTGATAAAATTTCGTTCAAAATCTTGCATAATAAAAAAAATAGCAGTACATTTGCAACGCAAAAGCCGATAAGGCCGTCAGAAAGCCCCGAAGCCAAAGCAAAAATACCTGCTTCAGTAGCTCAGTTGGTTAGAGCACCTGACTGTTAATCAGGGGGTCGTTGGTTCAAGCCCATCCTGAAGCGCAAAAAAGAGATGTCAATTCGACATCTCTTTTTTTATATCTCCATCCCAGCATCCAGGCGTAGGGCGTGATTCAGGGTCAGCTGCAAAACCCGGTTGAAATGTTAAAAAGGGTTCAAGCCGAAATTGCAGTACATGCCAATATAATAATTGTCGGCTTTGTTGTCCGCGGTTAAAAACCGCGGCTACTACGTGGTTGATTCATAGCACGTTATAATAGCCGCGGTTTTTAACCGCGGACAACTAAGATTGACTTAGTAGGGGCGGGTGTGTCTCGCCCCCGTGGTAACTTTTGTATATAAGAAGGATTACCGTTCTTCGGGGTGCTTGCGGTAGTATTCTTCGAGGATGTAGCGGATATTGAAGTAGAAGCCCTCGGGGGTTTTGTCGTCGCCCTCCTCGCGATGGATTTTGATATGGTCGTAGTAGGGCGCTACGTAGGTGGCCTCGTCGGCGATATTGTTCTTGAAGTTCAGGATATTGTATTCATGCTTGGGGTCGATGACTATCCATGCGTTTTCGGCATCGAGTCCTGTGCCCGTCGACAGGATTGCCTCAAGCAGATGATTGAGACGGAACTGCCATATTTTCGCACGGTTTACCTTGCCGCGGTTTTGAAGGGCATAAATGAGGAAGTTGATCTGCTGGAGGTCAAAGGGGTCGTCGAGTAGCGCCTGCTCGGCATAGTCGATGATTGTGTCGAGTTCGGCACGGGTGTGTGTTTTCTTGTAATACAGCTGCTCGATTTCGCTGTCGAAAGGTGAACGGCGATAGGGATTGTAGTCCTCCTGGAACACGCTTCCGAGATAGAGATAGCGGTAATCCTCAAGCGTCATGAGTGTGTCATTTTTCTCATAGTCGGCCATCAGTTTCGGATAATAATACCGGCTCGAGGGATTGAGCACTTCCGATTTTATTCTATCCATATCGGGACGCACGGCGGTAGGCTTGACCGCTACGGTCTTGCCGGCAGCCGATGCGCCAAACGCGGAGAAAGCCGCGATAATGGCCACGATTGCAATTCGAAGGTTGTTCATCATATCAAAAAAGGTTGAAGGACACGGTTACGAGTGTCAGGAGTTATAGAAATTACGGTTCACATTGCGGTGTATAGCGATAATATTGACAGCGGTGACGACGACCATAAGCAGCAGCCCGACAAGTATGGTCACCCCGCAGCCTGTTGTGGTCAGTCCGAGCGAGCCGAACAGTCCTTTCCACAGATGCGACGCCACAACGGCCACTATCACTGCCGCCGCGAGTATGGAACCGTTGAGCACGGCCACCATACGGTAATAGTATGCTCCGACCTGACGCGGCGTGTAGCCGAGCATGAGCAGGTCGTGTATCTTGTCCTTGTTTTTCTGGAGCAACAGACTTATGCTCAGCATAAGTATAAAGAACGCGAGCGCGCAGATGACCAGCCCTATCGCTATCACCACGGCCGATACTATCGACAGGAAGTAGGCCGCACGGCCCTGATTGAGTTTCTCGCCGGATACCTCGATGCCGTTCTCCGAGAAATATTTCTCGATGGCGGGATTGCCGGGGTCGTTTGTCTCGACGATGAGCCGGGCCACGTTGGCCGGTTCGGCGGGGTCGCCGAACTCGGCATTGGCCCATTTCATGAACGCCTCAGGCACAGCGATAGTGTTGAGACGCGATGAGAACCCCACGATTCTGCCGGTGCGGTATACGCGCCGGCCGTTGCCGCTGAGCGAGAGCGTCAACGGCACGGAGCCTACGAGTTGCTCGCTGAGCTGAGGCATGCCGCGCGATGCTGCAAAGCCGAAGTTGTAGAGAGCGAGATAATCACGCGATATCACGATAGGGATAATGGCGGTCGAGTCGGAAGGGTCATATCCCCACCCTTCGGGCTTCACGTCGAAGAACTCGTCGGGAATTGACTCGAAAAAGAGGTGCGTCGACATGCCGCGCCCGGCGAAATCGATTGCACCGTTGACATGAAAGCGTGAGGGGGTGAACTCGCCTATGTTCTCGACCCACGGCTGCTGCCGGAGCGAGGCGACATCATCGTCGGAGAAAGCCGAGGTCTGCCCTTTGAGGGTGTTGACATCGCTCACGTGCTTCGATATTATCATGTAGTCGCGTGATATGAAGGTATCCTCCGATTCGTTTTCGGCGGCCGTCGTGTCGCGGTAGAACTGCAGCGCCGTCAGCAGGATTGCGAGTCCCACGAAATTGGCTATCGAGTATCCGGCTATCTGGCCGACCGATATGTTTTTTCTCAGCAGACGGTTGACGGGATTGTGGAGTCTCATAGGCGTAATATTTTATTACTGTCGATAGATAGATGGTTGCCGACCGAAGTGGCGATGACCGAAGCATGGCGTGAATCGGCATGGCTGGTTATCATCTGCGCCACGGTGTCGTTGTTACGTGCGTCGAGATGGCTCACCGGCTCGTCGAGCAGGAGGAAGTCAAACGGCTGCGCCAGTGCCCTGATGATGGCAACGCGCTGCTGCTGCCCTATCGAAAGGCGGCCGGCCACGACGTCGGCACGGTGGTCAATCGACAGCTGCTCGAACATGCGCCGTATGTCGGCTTCCGAATAGTAGTCCGTAAGACGATTCTTGAGCAACACATTGTCAAGAGCCGTAATCTCGGGGAAAAGGCTCAGCTGCTGCGGCAGATAGGCCAGCGACATGCGTCGCAGCTGCGACCATTTCTCGGTGCTGAAACCACGCACGTCGTTGCCGTCAAACAGTATGGTCCCCTCATAGTCGCGGCGGTTGCCGTAGAGAAACGCGCACAGCGACGATTTGCCCGTGCCCGACTCGGCGAACACGAGGTAGGACAACGGCTTTTCAAACGCCACGTGCCGCAGCCAGATGTCGGAATTGACGATGCGCGGCTCATTCTTTTCCTCGCGGAAAACCTCGGGCAGCAGATTGTTGATCGTTATCTTTTCTATCACAGTTCTTTCAGTTTTTTTAACGTCACAACGCCGAATACACCTGTAGGGACGCGATTCATCGCGTCCGCGCCCGCATGGCACATTACCATAATCGGTATTACTAATTCAGATGCGGAGGGTGTTGCAAAACGCCCAATTGTAGGGACGCACGGTCTGTGCGTCCGGAAAGCGGGGATTGGTTATCAAGGCATTATCGGACGCACAGACCGTGCGTCCCTACTTTATTAGCCAAAATTTCGCAGTTCTGCAACACTGTCCCTACAACGTGTTTTCCGCGTGTTATTTTTTTATGAGCGGGGCGCTCATGGTCCCATGATACGCCCCGCGCTAATCAATACGGTCTGTTTCAGGCTTTAAAGCTCGGGAGCAGGCTCGTATTCGGCATAATCGCCGTAATCGTAGTAGTCATCATAGTCGTAGTCGTCGCCATAATTCATGCTGCTCATCATCTGACCGACGTACTCCATCAGTTTGTTGAGATTGTTCATGTCGGTGAGCGGCTCGATAATGGCCTGGAGGAAGTTGGCGTCGGTACCGGTAAGCTCCGAACGGAATTTAAGGGCATCGGCTTCAAGCCAGAGCGCGCTTTCCGAACCGAAGTTCCAGCCGAAACCTGCGAGGGTGGGATTTGCATCGTAGTGGCTGTACATCATGAAGCGCTTGCCGGTAAACTTGTCGGCGAGCGAGGAGCTGTTGCCACCACCGTTGCAGTTAGCCACGGTGAGATAGCCGTTCTCGTTGCCGAAATAGAGGTCGAACACGTTGGGTACAGCCACGCTGTAAAGACCGTCGGCGGCCTGAGCGGGAGTCATGTTGCTGCTCTGCATGAACGAGCACATCATCTCGGTGTATTTAGCCACAACGTCGGCGGGATAGTGGGCCATAGCCACGAACTTGAGGTTCTTGAGCACCATCTCGGCCAATGCGGTCTCCGACATGTTCATCATGCTCACGGGGTCAGCGCCGGCAAGGCTGTTGCATTCAAGAGCGATAGCGGCTGTGCCGTCCCATGCGGTAAGCAGGTCGAGATACTGCGCGTCGGAAGCGTTGTAGGGTTTCGACTTGAAATCGGCCGCTGCATCGTCAATCAGTTTCTTGACATCGGGGTCGGCGATATTTCCGCAAGCCATGACCGCGTTGGCGTCGGCCGGCACATTCTTGAGGAAGTCGGTGTCGATGACATTGAGCATCTTGCCGAACTCATTGCGATTGCCGTCCTTGTCGATGAGATAGAACTCGCCGCTTACGGTGTTGCGGTCAAACTTCAGCGAACCGCATGCATAGTAATCCATCACATTGGCAAGTTTTGCAGCGAGCCCCGCGGGAACGCCGTTGCGTGTAAGCTCGCTCTTTATATCTTCGCCATGGGCGGCGAGTTTCTTGTTGGCTTCGGGGAGGTTGATGACCATGGCAAAAGCGTTGTCATCGGAGAGGATATCGCCTACGCCTTTGAGCGACGCGATATTGCTTTCGGCGGCTTTCTCAATCTGTTTCTTAATGGATCCGAGTCCGTCGGACCACCATATCATATTGTCCTTTATGGCTATGACCATGCGGCCTGAAGCCTTGAACACTACAAATCCGTCCTCATCGGACTGATTGCCCAAAAGTTCTTTGAGATGCTTCTTGACCGGCTCGGCATCGCTGAGCATACCGACACCGATACCCGATCCGTCGGCGGTCACTGCCACCATTATGGCATCGAGCTTTATTCCCTCGGTATAAGCGAGATATGAGTTGACGACATTGAGAGCGGCGGCTCCGGCCTGCTGCTTGATGACGTCGCTGTATTTCTGCGAGAGTACGATTTTTCCGTTGTCGACGGTGCAACCTGCATTTTCAATTATCTGCTGCGGGTTGATTTTGACCACCATAAATGCCGATGCGGGAATATTCTCCACCAGTTTGTCGCCACTGCCGCTCTTACTGCAGGAAGTGAGCATACACGCAACCAATGCCAATGACATCAGTCCGCCAAGCGCCCTTAGCGCGAGCTTTTTCAATTTCATAAATGTTTATTATTGGTTATTAAACGATTAGCTTGTCACAACGATGCGGATTGCAATGCAAGCACATAATATAGACGCGCGATGCGCCAAAATGTTACATCTTACGGCCGACAACCGCACTTTATCCAACGGTATCAATCGATACCATCTCTCCACAAAGATACTCATTTTCACACAAATCGGCTCCGCAACAACCACATCTTTATATTTATTTCACATTTAAAGCATCCAAACAACGCGTTCTGCCGCCTGATTTCTAACTTAAATCACTCTTTTTGCTCTTGTTTAAAAGAAAAATGCTATCTTTGCCGAAAATTTTATACTTATGACACATATCTCCGAGCTTATACAATCGCTCTCCCCCTCGGCCACTCTGGCAATGTCGCAAAAGAGCAACGAACTCAAGGCACAAGGCGTCGACGTAATCAACCTCTCGGTCGGCGAACCCGATTTCAACACTCCCGAGCATATCAAGGAGGCTGCCAAACGCGCCATCGACGAGAATTTCACGTTCTATACGCCCGTGCCGGGCTATATGTCGCTGCGCAAGGCCGTGTCCCGCAAGCTCAAAGAGGAGAACGGCGTTGATTTCGCGCCCGAACAGATTGTAGTGTCAAACGGTGCGAAGCAGGCTCTGTGCAACGTGATACTCGCATCAATCAATCCGGGCGACGAGGTGCTCATCCCTACGCCGGCATGGGTGTCGTATGTGGAGATGGTGAAACTCGCCCGCGGCACAAATGTGCTCGTGCCCACCACCTTAGAGGATAATTTCAAAATCACGCCCGAGCGCCTCGAGGCCGCCATCACTCCCCTCACGCGCATGGTGCTTCTCTGCTCTCCGTCCAATCCTACCGGTTCGGTATACTCGCGTGAAGAACTTCAGGCGCTTGTCGACGTCATCGCCAGATACCCCGACATCATAGTCCTCTCCGACGAGATATACGAGCATATCAATTTCACCGGTTCGTTCACATCGCTGGCATCGTTCCCAGAAATAGCCGACCGCGTGGTAATAATCAACGGTGTGTCAAAGGCTTACGCCATGACCGGATGGCGCATCGGCTACTGCGCCGCTCCGCTGTGGCTCGCCAAGGCCGTCAACAAGCTGCAAAGCCAGTACACATCGGGGTGTTCGTCAATAGCCCAGAAAGCTGCCGAAGCCGCCTACGACGGCCCGCAGGACTGCGTGCACGAGATGTGTGAGGCGTTCCGCCGCCGTCGCGACCTCGTGGTCGAGCTGGCGCGACAGATTCCCGGCCTCGAATGCAACGAGCCGCAGGGCGCGTTCTATCTCTTCCCGCGCGTCACATCGTTCCTCGGCAAGTCGGACGGCGAACAGACGGTCAACACTTCCGGCGAACTCGCGCTCTACCTCCTCGACAAAGCGCATGTGGCCACGGTCGACGGCGCCGCATTCTGCCTCGACGGGTATATCCGCCTGAGCTATGCCACTTCCGACGACAATATCCGCGAAGCAATGCGCCGCATAGCCGACGCGCTCGCCAAACTGAAATAACCGTTAACCTACATAATATCAATTCACTACTTAGATGGATTTCATACAGGAACTCACCTGGCGCGGTATGATTCACTCCGTGACTCCCGGCGCCGACGAACAACTCAAAAAAGGCATGACTACGGCCTATCTGGGCATCGACCCGACGGCTGACTCTCTCCATATAGGCCACCTCGTGGGCGTGATGATGCTCAAGCATTTCCAGCGCGCCGGCCACCGTCCCATCGCCCTCGTAGGCGGCGCGACAGGCATGATAGGCGATCCTTCGATGAAAAGCCAGGAGCGCAAGCTCATCGACGAGGAGACACTCCGCCACAACCAGGAGGCCATCAAACGCCAGCTCGCGAAATTCCTCGATTTCGACTCCGACGCTCCCAACGCGGCCGTGCTTGTCAACAACTACGACTGGATGAAAAACTTCTCGTTCCTCGAGTTCATCCGCGACATCGGCAAGCATATCACAGTCAACTACATGATGGCCAAGGACTCGGTCAAGAAACGTCTTTCGGGCGAGTCGCGCGAAGGCATGTCGTTCACCGAATTCTCCTACCAGCTCCTCCAGGGTTATGACTTCCTCCATCTCTACGAAGACATGGGATGCCGCCTGCAGCTCGGAGGCTCCGACCAGTGGGGCAACATGACCACCGGAACCGAACTCATACGCCGCATCAAGGGCGCTGACGACGCATTCGCCCTCACCTGCCCCCTCATCACCAAGGCCGACGGCGGCAAATTCGGCAAGACGGAGAGCGGCAACGTATGGCTCGACCCGCGCTACACGTCACCCTACAAGTTCTACCAGTTCTGGCTCAACGTATCCGACGCCGATGCCGAGAAATACATCAAGATTTTCACCGCCCTTCCCAAGGAGGAAATCGACGACCTCGTGGCACAGCAGACCGCCGACCCGGGCCAGCGTCCGCTGCAGAAACGTCTCGCAAAGGAAATAACCACGATGGTGCACAGCGCCGAAGACTACGAGGCGGCAGTAGAGGCATCGCAGATACTGTTCTCAAACAAAGCATCGGAGACACTACGCAAAATCGACGAGGACACGCTTTTAGCCGTATTCGAGGGCGTTCCGCAGTTTGAAATCTCGGCCGACGACCTCAACGGCGAAACCAAAATAGCCGACCTTCTCACCGAGAAAGCCGCCGTATTCCCCTCGAAAGCCGAACTCCGCAAACTCGCCCAGCAAGGCGGATTCTCAATCAACAAAGAGAAAGTCAGCGACGTCTACGCCCCCGCAACCGCCGACCTACTCCTCAACAACAAATACATCCTCATCCAGAAAGGCAAGAAAAACTACTTCCTCCTCCGCGTGAAATAACAAGGAAAAGTACCACCACAAAAAAACGCCGGCAACGGAGACCGCGAACAAACATCGCGCCCCATTGCCGGCATTTTTACATCCCAGAGAGCGAATAAGCGAATTTAGACGTAATTGCAAGACGTAAATTTGGAAATTAGCATCATTTTTCCTAACTTTGCGCCGCATTAGCACTACTTAAACGGGCTTGATTATCAACTACAAACTACACATGACCGATTGGCTATAAAACACGCAGCTGACCGGTATGAAATAAAAACCATCAAAATTTCGCAAGACTTTGCAGTCGAGAAAAAGCCCCTAACTTTTGGAACAAGCAAGTATAACCTATTGATTAGTATGCACATACTAATCCAATGGGGATAGAAAGATTTGCCATAGGCCAAAAATCGCCAATCATAGCAACATACCGGAATGGCGACGGAAAACTTACATTTCATCCCGCTGTACATACAAAATCCCGAGATTCGTCCTGCCGACGGAGAAACCGCCGTATGGGTAGTCATGCGCTCAAAAAAAGAGAAAATCAGCATCTCCATACCATCAGCAGGCACAGGACGTGCCATGACCGAGCGGTTATACGGCTATGAGCTCATACAGCAACGTGTGCATGAATTCTTCATGCCGATGAAAGAAAGTGTCACAGTAAAAGCCGGACGCCACATAAAGAAAGTATCACCGGCCATACCCGACATATTTTTCGTCAACGACACCATAAGCAATATCGACGCGTTAGTCCGACAAAACATAGGAGTGGAATACCTCTACATAAAGGGAATGCCATATCGTCAGCCGGTCATAATCCGCGACAGTGAAATGGAAAACTTCATAGCCGCAACCACTTCAAACCAACGGGTGACATTCCGCACCGCAGGCGACGACAACCTCTCCCACGTCGTAGGCCGCCGCGTCCGCATCCCCCATAACGACACCGTGATAGAAGGCGAACTCCTGACCGTACGCGGCTCCCGCTACCGCCGTCTCCGTGTCCGCCTCCGCGACTGCCTCGTAGCCTACGTAGACCTCACCCTCCCCCCCACCTCCATCATCGAGGTCCTGGACTAAGTAGTGTATGCTGTCACCAACTTAAGGCAGCACATATCCGGATTTAATTAAATCAAATTAAAAAGCACAAGATGATTACCCCCCCCCACCATTACAACCTTGACCATCAGGCAGTTAAACCAAGAATAGAATTTATTGATACTGCAAAGGGCATCTGCATAATACATAGGCAGATATTCCATCATAATTCTTGGAACGCATATGACAATAAGTTCGATTGCATCTATTATATACAAAAACTTTTGTGATTCGACGGACTATCTCACATATAATATCCCACTATTTTTGGGAACATTGTTCTGCAGCATTTTATGCATACCGATATTAACCAAATATACACCAAGATTTACAGCCCAAAAAGATTTGATTACTGATATAAAATTATTGAAAATAGCTCCATTATTTTCAATACGGAAATAAAACTAATTCAGTCTAAAAATTTTGTGGAAAGTTTGGGTCAGCAATATATCTTGTCTATCCCATTAATCTTTCCACAATGATAGAATATGACTTAAGCATTATTGATGATTTATATAAGCAAAAAATAAAGGCAACTATGCGCACCCCCCCCACAAGCATCTCAGAGATAGTAACTTAGAGCTATTACGTATCATAGCCATGCTAGCTATCATAGCCCATCATTACGTTGTCAACTCCACTGTTGCCAATGAATTTGAATATACAAATACAACTCCGCAGCAATATTTTCTTGAGGTATGGGGGTTGTGGGGAAAAACAGCAATCAACAGTTTCATACTGATATCCGGATATTTTATGTGTAAAATGCACCTGACATTGCAGAGATATCTTAAGCTTGTTGTACAGGTCTTGTTTTATGGATTTATCATAATGTTTATTTTTGCTCTTACAGGATATGAATCAATCACCATAAAAAGTATAATCAAAAAGATATTTGGACCACTAAACGGTATAAATCAAGGATTTACAGCAAGTTTCCTTTGTTTCTACGCATTTGTCCCGTTTTATAACAAACTTATTGACAAATGCACCCCAAAAGAGCTGGGTCTGCTAATAAGCGGTCTGCTAATCGTAATGTCAGGTTGTTCATGCTTCCTTTTTGCTCCGACAATGAACGAACCACTCTGGTATATGACAATGTATTTTGTGGCGGCCTACATTCGGCTATATCCAAGCAAATTCACTAAAAGCTTTAAACTCTCTGCGATAACACTCTTTGCCGGAGTATCAATTGCCATAGCAATAAATATAGGTCTAATTTACCTGAGTAATGTAACAGGAAATATAATATATTCGGATTTCCATCAATATCTTATGATGAACTCCAACATGCCGTTGGCCTTTATAATTGGATTAGCCGCATTTCTGACATTCAAAAACATGCCCAAATTCTATAACCGAACCATCAATTTTCTTGCAGCCGGAACATTCGGAGTCCTTCTCATCCATGCTTCGAGCGACACAATGCGACGATGGCTCTGGCAGGACGTATGTAACGTCCCGGAAATGTTACATACATCAATGGGGACACTGATTGTACAAGCTATGGCTGTTCCTATTGTGATATTCACAATAGGATCTCTAATTGATTTTTTACGACGCCGCTACGTAGAGCGGCCGCTATTCAATCGATTTGCGCCCCGGTTCAAAACAGAGACGACATAATATCAAATGAAAGAGAACAGGATTAGCTTCTCGTATAAAAATAGTATTTCAGCAATATAATAAATGGCAGAAGTTTCATTAAAACGACAGGCATTTCACAGCATACTTTGGAAGATTTTTGAGACCGGAGGAATCCAGTTCATACAATTCGCAATAAGTGTGGTTCTTGCTCGTCTTGTGATGCCAGACCAATTCTCGGCGATTGCAATGCTTTCTATATTTTTAGCTGTAGCCGAGACATTTGTTAACTCCGGTTTTTCTACGGCACTCATAAGAAAAACAAACCGTACTCCGGCAGACTGTTGCACCGTATTCTATTTTAACATTGTAGTGGCCGCATTATCATACATCGTTCTATTTTTCATAGCCCCATACGTTGCAGACTTTTATAATCTCCCAGAACTGACAATATTGCTACGGGTCATGTCACTAACCATAGTCATCAGTTCGTTTGCCGCAATACACAGAACGCTTTTCACAGCAGAAATGAATTTCAAAACACTCGCCGTATATAACATGATTGCGCTCGTCATATCTGGAAGTATAGGCATTATTTTAGCATACAAAGGCTTTCAGGTATGGGCGCTTGTAGTACAATCACTTGTCGGTTCTGTTCTAGGGACAATATTCGTATGGTTTAGATCACCATGGCGACCCTCATTGTTATTCTCCATGCAATCTCTAAAAGAATTTTTTGGATTTGGCTCAAAATTGCTGGCTTCCGGCCTATTGAATACAATATACAGTAACATATACGGGGTAGTCATCGGTAAATTTTTTGCACGCGCAGATCTGGCATTCTATAACCGAGCACAATCACTGACGGCCATGACCTCTACAACTCCCACTGGAGTTCTACAATCGGTCACATATCCGACATTGTGCAAGTTGCAGGATAATGAAGATAGGCTTAGGGAAGGATATCGCAATACTATAAAGATAAGTGCATTTGTCATATTTCCCCTATGTCTTGGATTAGGTGCAGTATCTTATCCCCTGATAAATGTCTTATACACTGACATCTGGATATATGCTGCGACTCTTCTTCAAATCATAGTTTTTGCAGGTATGTGGTTTCCTATACATGCCATCAATCTCAACTTTTTGATAGTCAAAGGGCGCAGTGACCTCTTTTTCAAACTTGAAATTATGAAAAAAATAGCAGGGATTGCAATATTAGCGGCAACCATGCCATTGGGACTGGAAGCCATGTGCTATGGAAGTATCGTGTCGTCAATTATATGCTTAATAATAAACACGCACTATACCGGCAAATTTCTTGGAATGGGCATTTTGCAGCAAACAAAGGATTTCGCCCCGGCATTACTTCTTTCTTTGACAATGTTTATCGCATGCAAGGCATTATCCACCTTCATGGGCAATAACTGGGATAGTCTCGTAGCTTCAATACTGCTCGGAATAGTCATATATCTGGGCGGAGCTATAATTTTTAGAGTAAAAGGATTACAACTTTTACTTAACATACACAAATAATACAGGCAAAACGCCTTATTTTCAATATTATTATGGAACAGATTACTGTTACAGCTCCTCTACTTCCCGATTTGGGCGAATTTACCGATATTCTCAAAGATATATGGACAAAGAAATGGATTACTAACAACGGTGAATACCACAAGCGACTTGAAGCTGCTCTTGCAGAATATCTCAAAGTGCCTTACGTATCACTTTTCACGAATGGAACACTTCCTCTTATTACGGCATTACAGGCTTTGCGTATTACCGGCGAGGTGATTACGTCTCCTTATAGTTTTGTCGCAACAACCCACTCATTGTGGTGGAATGGTATCAAGCCCGTTTTTGTCGACATAGACCCGGCAACCGGCAATATTGATCCTGATAAAATTGAAGCAGCAATCACGCCAAAGACTACCGCTATCATGCCCGTGCATGTCTATGGCAAGCCGTGCGACACAGAGCGCATACAGGCAATAGCCGATAAATACGGGCTCAAAGTAATTTACGATGCAGCTCACGCGTTTGGAGTGGAAGTCAACGGACAGAGCGTTCTCAATGCAGGCGACATGTCGACACTTAGTTTCCACGCTACGAAAGTCTACAACACAATCGAGGGTGGAGCATTGGTGATGCATGATGCCAAAACCAAACAACGCATCGACTATCTGAAAAATTTCGGTTTTGCCGGTGAGACCGAAGTCGTGGCACCAGGCATCAACTCAAAGATGGACGAAGTACGTGCCGCATACGGACTACTTAATCTCAGACAAGTAGACGCCGCAATCGAAGCCCGTCATGTGGTTGCAATCCGATATCGCGAGGCGCTACGCGGAGTTGAGGGAGTGACATTCTTCGACGACATGCCGGGAGTTCGCCACAACTACAGCTACTTTCCCATTTTCATCGACGCAGACAAATTCGGTATGACGCGCGACGAGCTATATTTCAAGATGCGAGAGAAGGATGTTCTCGGTCGACGTTATTTCTACCCCTTGATATCGGAATTCACTACCTACCGGGGACTTACATCAGCTGCAAAAGAAAATCTTCCGGTAGCACACCGTATGGCCGATACCGTAATATGCCTGCCAATGCACCACACATTGACGGACAATGATACTGAACGTGTAATATCTTTCTTCAAATAAATATCATTATTTATTTGAATTCTCATTCTATCTAATTATTTTTTATGAAAATATTAGTTCTTGCCGGCGGAGCAGACCAAATTGCACTTATCAAGGAGTTATATAGACGAGGACATGATGTGATCTTATTGGATTATCTTGAAAATCCCCCTGCAAAAGCATTGGTAAAACATCATATCCAGGAAAGTACACTTGATACAGAGAAAGTTAAAGAATGGGCCTTAGCAGAGAAAGTTGATCTCATATGTACTGCATGTACAGATCAAGCGTTACTTACAGTCGCAAAAGTTTCGGAAGAGTTAAACCTACCGTGTTATATATCATACGATAAAGCGTTAGCCGTGACAAACAAACGTTACATGAAAACCCGTATGATAGAAACCGGAATTCCAACTTCTAAATTTTTAACCATCAGCTCTATATCTGAATTTGACAATATCAAGGCCTTGTCATTCCCGTTAGTCGTAAAGCCGGCAGATTGCAACTCATCGAAAGGCGTGATAAAAGTCAATGATATTAAGGAATGTGAAACCTATGTAAGCAATGCCCTAAACCTGAGCAGAACATCGACGGCCATTGTCGAAGAATTCAAATCGGGCGATGAAATTTCAGCGGATTTTTATATTGACGGTGAGAGGCCTGTTTTTTTAAGTGCTTCAGCCTCAGTAAAAATCAAGGGGACTAAAGGATTTACTATTACGGGAAGTAATTATCCGGTAATCACAGATAAGCAAATAAAAGACTTGGAGAAAATCGCACTTATGATTTCTCAAGGCTTTAATTTGACTGACACTCCATTATTAATCCAATTAATAAAATCTGACAACGATTTTTATGTCATTGAATTCAGTGCAAGAATGGGAGGTGGCTCAAAATATAAACTTATCCAGGAAATATCAGGTGTAAACATAATGTCATGTTACGTTGATTTGATTCTTGGTGAAAAACCTTTAATCAATCCAATCCAGAGTGACAAACAGATAAGAATGCTTTATATATATACACATCCCGGCATAGTAAAAGAGATACATGGTCTTGATATCCTTTGCGATGATGGTGTTGTCAAAGATTCATTCTTGTACAAAACGCTTGGCTCAGAAATAACAAAAGCGGAAACAAGCGGAGACCGCGTGATGGGACTGATGGTCACAGCAGAAACACCTGCAGAAATGACGCAAAAAGTTAATAGAATCAATTCCACTCTTGCAATTATTGACACGAATGGTAATGATATTATGATGCATAATCTTTTGATGGAATGAAAATAACTGTCATAGGTGCGGGCAACGGCGGACAAGCTTACGCCGGATATTGTGCGGCAAAGGGTCTTAAAGTCTGTCTATATAACAGAAATCTTGGCAAATTGGGTTCTTTGCCTGAAAAGAAAGAGATAAAACTCACGGGGCAATTCTCCGCATTATCGTCAATTTCAGCAGTCACAGATAACATTGAAGCAGCCTGTAAGTTCGGAGATATTATTCTCATTGTCACCCCTGCGACCGCCCATAAACAATTGGCTGCAGAAATGAGTCCTTTCGTCAAAGACGGGCAAACAATCATTTTAAATCCGGGAAGGACTTTAGGGACTGTTGAATACGAGGCAGAACTAAAAAAGCATTCCGATGCAAATATAAATATTGGAGAAGCCCAAACTCTTGCTTTCGCATGCCGTAAAACAGAAAATGGAGAAATAAACATAATCGGGATTAAGGACAGGGTGCCTATCGCTTGCTCTAAACATTCCGACTTAGATACTATATACAATAATATCTCCTCTATTTTTCCATGCTTTGAAAAAGAAGAATCTTTATTGAAGGTAGGCTTCGACAATATCGGGTCTATATTCCATCCGGCTGTAGTCTTATTCAATGCGGCAACAATAGAACGACAGCACAGTTTTTATTTCTACCGGGATATGACCCCACAGATTGCCTCCGTGATTGAAGCTTTGGACAATGAAAGGATAAAAATAGGAAAATCATACGGATTTGATCTTATGCCTGTAAGCGACTGGATAAAATATGCTTATCCGTCGACAATAGGCGATGGCCTTTGCGAACGCATGAGAAACAACCCCGGATATCACGACATAAAAGCTCCCGGCACAATATTCACCCGCCAACTTACCGAAGATATTCCGACTGGACTTCTTCCGATGAGAGAGTTAGGACGAATTGCTGGCGTAGAAACTCCTATAATGAATTCAATCATAACATTGGTATCAACTTTATTGGGTATTGACTTCACAGTATCAGGTCGGACATTGCAAAATTTAGGCTTGGGCGGAATGTCAAAATACGATATAATAACTTCTATCGGATAAAAACAGCTCATACCATAGTATTATCAGATTATGCAATATCATTCTGACCACATATTCGGCTTCGTCAAGACAAAAACAGACGTTCATACTTTAGGTATTACCACGATTTCCAACTTATTGGAGGATTGCGGCTATAAAACATTCATCGCAACGCCTGATGTATCCGAAGCAGTGGAAAACCTTTATAATGAGACGAATTTCTCTTTGCTTAAAAAGTGGATTGAAACTCACAATATATCAATGCTTGGCTTCAGTTATCGGCTGGATCCAAATGACGCAAAAGAATACTTTTGCCGCCTATTCCATCAGCTTAAGGCTCATAAACTGTTCAGGGAAGACCGCGGTTCCCTACAAACCGTTTTTTTCGCCGGATTACCTGAAGCATGCAAAAAAGTTAAACAGGAACTTGGTGATAAAATAATAACATTCCCTGGCGACGAAACGCCACTTGAATCTCTTACCAGACTTGGAATACCAAGACATCGAATTCCGACAGAGCTATCTGCATCAAATGAATATGACAATCTAAGATGGAATTTTGCCAAAGAACTTCTCAGTTCTGAAATTTACAAAAATTATCCTATTCGGGATCATTTGGGATATGCGTCCGCAGGAAAAAAATCCGATACATTCGTGGATAGGCTCAATTATTGCAAAAGTAAAAAATCTTTGCCAATCATCAGAGCTCACGTCGGACCATATAATCCAAACAGACTCGAAGCGATAAAAGAATTTTTATCATGGGAAAAGGATTTAGCATCATCAGGATATCTTGACGTACTTTCCATCGGTTCTTCCCAGCTAACCCAATCTCATTTCGGAGAAGACTGGAAAGACATGCCTAATGGTGGAGGTGTGCCTGTGAATTCCGAATTGGAGTATGCCATGATTAAGGAGGCGGCAAGCCCGATGCTGGTACGGACATATGCCGGGACAAAAGATGTTCCCGGATTGGCCAGAATGCATGAAAAAATCCTTAACATTTCATGGCATGCGCTTTCTCTCTGGTGGTTCTCGGAATTAGACGGAAGGGGAGCCAACTCTGTAATAGAAAATCTTAAGGAGCATATTGATACAATCAAATATATCGCAGAGACAGGCAAACCGATGGAACCGAATGTTCCTCATCACTTTGCATTCAGAGGAGCAGATGACATAACATATATATTATCCGGTATAATTGCAGCTAAAACAGCTAAAAAATTTGGCATTCGGCATCTTATTTTACAAAACATGCTGAATACGCCAAAATGCACTATAGGTGTTCAGGATTTAGCAAAAGGTAGTGTCATGTTGAAAGTTATCAGAGAGTTGGAAGACTATAATTTTCATGTTCATCTACAGACAAGAGCCGGCCTTGACTACTTTTCCCCCGACTTAGAAAAAGCGAAAATGCAACTTGCGGCAGTCACTGCGATGATGGACGATTTGGAGCCGGATAATATCAACAGTCCTGAAATAATCCATGTAGTAAGTTATTCCGAAGCAGTGCATCTCGCAACTCCTCCTGTTATAAAAGAAAGTATCCAGATTACTCTGGCTGCACTTGATACATATCGTCACAAAAAAGAATTGGGAATAATCCCTAATATAAAATATGACAATGAATTGAGTACACGGATAGAAGAACTCGAAGTGGAAGTTAGAGAATCATTATCGATTCTTGAGTCATATATTCCCAATCTGTATACACCTGAGGGGCTTGATATATTATTTGAGAAGGGTTTCTTTCCCGTTCCAGACTTGATTGACAGCGAAAATAAATTTCCTTTAGCAAAAAAATGGAAAACCAGGATGAAAAAAGGTGGAATAAGAGTTGTAGACGAAAAAGGCGATATAATTCCTACCCCTGTCAGATATAAACAAATAATAAATGATAATTTCTAAATCAATTGAATTGATAACAGTTAATTAAAATGCTTTTGTAAAACTCTCATGAAAGTCTACCTATTCTTTTGCTGAAGCATTAAATGAATAAAATGAAAAGGAAAAAATATCTGATATATTGTTGGCCCTATAATGAGATAGTCGGAGGTTTTATTGTATTACATAAGATTTGTGATATTTTAAATTCTACAGGTGAAATTGCTTATATGTGTCCTGCATGTGAATTGCCGGAGGGCCGTTCTTCCATCAAAAGAATTTTTCACAGCATTTTACATCCAATCAAAACGCTTCACATTTTTGGACGAATTTTCTTGCAATGCACCAGATATAGATTAAATGACAACTGGAATTGTAAAGTCATTAATCCCTTCAGGCTGATATTCAGCAATGGGTTAAAAAATTACATTGTACTTTATCCTGAATTGGTCAGCGAAAATCCTTTGAATGCAAGAAATGTCACAAGGATACTAATGCATAATCCCGGCCATTTTACCAAAGAAACGAATTACGGCAGCGGAGAATTATTGTTTCGCTTTTCTAACAGTTTCGCGCGGGAATTCACTCCACCTGCAAAGTCTATCATATCTAAAAGTTTATTGAATGTTGGAACAACTCCAGATTGCTTTAAAGCGCCAACTTCTCAAATTGAGCGTTCAGGGGTTGCATATGCATTACGAAAAGGAAAGGGGAAAAAGTTGGTTCACGAAACAAACGATGCAATTTTAATTGATAATCTTTCAATTCAGGAAGTGGCGGAAGTTTTCAAGCGAGTAAAAATGTTTGTTTCCTATGACCCGATAACAGCTTTCAGCAGATATGCATTATTATGCCATTGCCCAAGTGTAATTATATTGGGGGAAAATGAAAAAGAGACAACTTTCAGGCCTGACATAGATGAAGCAATGATGTACGCTTACAGCATTGAAGATGTAGATAAAAAAGATTGGGATAAATCATATCGACAGGCGGAATTAATGGCAGAGAACAAAAACAGGAGAAATGAAGAGTCTGTACAAAACTATATAACTGAGACACAATCTTTTTTTGCATAGAATATGAATCCGAGTATATTTATTGTTATTGTAACATGGAATGGCATGAAATGGATTAATGAGTGTTTGTCAAGTATTCGTAAATCCTCGCTTCCGGCCACAACTATTGTTATCGACAATGGGTCTTCAGATTGCACGTCCCAATTTATTAAAGAAAATTTTCCGGAAGTCAGACTGCTTGAAACGGGAAAGAACTTAGGATTCGGACAGGCCAACAATGTAGGCATTCGCTATGCGTTTGACAATGGTGCGGATTATGTGTATCTGCTTAATCAGGATGCATATGTTTATCCTGATATGTTTGAAAAGCTGCTTGCCGTATCAGAAAATCCCGCACATGCCGATTTGGGCATTCTCAGTCCGCTGCACGTGCATGGATGCCGTACTCGACTTGACTCTCAATTCAAGGGGTATCTGAAATCCATCGGTACTGATTTTTTGGAAGATTGTACTATGGGAGAACCTAAAGAGGTATATCACGTGGATTGTGTCCCCGCGGCCGGCTGGTTCATCCCCAAAGCCACGTTAGAGAGAATTGGCGGGTTTGACCCGATATTTTTCCATTACGGCGAAGACCACCATTACGCGCAGCGTGTCAAATACCACGGACTCAAGGTCGGTGTGGTCCCTGCAGCAAAAATGGTTCATGACAGGGACGGGTTCGGCAATGAGACGATGGCTAAAAAAGGGGTTGTAATGCGAAATCTTGAGACTGAGGTTTATCTCAACATAAACAATAGTCTCGGACGACAACTTTATATGTTCTTCAACAAATATTTCTTTTTTGTCGTATATAGCGGAAAGGAGATAGCGAGAGGAAACGGCCGGCTTGTATTGCAGCAGATTGCGGCAATAGGCAAGTCAATCGTCAGAATTCCGAAGTATTGCAAAAATCGGAAAGCCAACAAAAAGCAAGGCATGCTCTGGCTTCAACGAAAGGAGATTGTGGAACTGGCAGGTAAAATCGGCAAGAATGGCTAAAGTAAATATTTTTATTCCTGTATATAACGGGGAAAAGTATATAGCTGAGACTGTTCAAAGTATCTTATCTCAGACATTCTCTGACTTTACCGCACTGTTTGTCGATGACGGCTCTACCGATAGTTCAGTTGAACTGCTTAAGCAATATGCCGGTATTGACAATAGGATTGTCGTTATAGAAAAGCCCCACGAAGGTTCTGTCCCTTTTGCGTGGAACTATATATTTCCCCATCTGGAGGCCGAATGGACTCTCTATATGTCGCACGACGATATGCTTGAACCGTCGTTACTGCAAAGCCTTGTTGAAAAACAGGAAGTGACCGGGGCGGATGCAGTCATTCCATCATGCCATTTCTTTTGCGAGCATATCAATGACCATAAATACGATGCGAAGAACCGCATGAATGACATGACAGAGCGCTCACAGTCAGAATGCATTTCGGGCAAGGAGGCTTTTGAACTCATGCTTGATTATTCAATACCGGGATTTGCACTTTGGCGAACTTCGTTAATAAAAGGAATTGGGATGCCGACTGAGTCGTACAACAGCGATGAAGGCATGCAACGGCTTTGGGTAAAAGATTGCAGGAAGGTTGCATTTTCAGCAGACAAGTTTTATTACCGTCTTGTACAAAATTCTATTACAAAAGGGCTTAAGCCTTACCATTATCGCTCACTTCTGACAAACAAACGGCTTCTTGCAACGGCGAAGGAAACGCAAATATCCCCGGATAAGACTAAAGCATTCCAATATTACTGCCTCAGTTCGCTTCTGTATTTAAAATCTAAATTTAACAATGATGCGACCTCCTTTTCCGAGTCTGAGAAAAAGAGTATAAGCGATATTTTTACAAGCGTATACCCCTCTTTTTCAAAAAATTTAGGATTTCCTCGTAATCTTAAAGAAATTATATTATATTTTAGTTCTGTCAACAGGATATTTTTCAATATGGCAGTTTCAGCTTTTGCCGGAAGATTCAACCGCAACGCCTGACTTTTTATTCAGCTATAATCACATGCTTACGAGTATGAAAAAATTATCTATTATTGTTCCGGTCTATAATGTAGATCAATGGCTGCTTCGATGTCTGGAGTCGCTGTTCGCTCAGGATATGACTGAAGATGATTTTGAAGTGCTGATTATCAATGACGGATCAACGGATAATTCACTACTTATTGCCGATAAATTTGCATCTCTTCACTCAAATGTAACAGTTATCTGCAGGGAAAACGGAGGACTCAGCGCAGCCCGAAATACAGGACTGATGCATGCACGCGGAAAGTATGTATGGTTTGTCGACAGCGATGATTTCATTGAGCCGAATTCAATAAAGCATCCTCTTGAATTTGCGGAAGAAAATCAACTGGATGTAATGTGTTTCTATTTCCAGTTAGCGCATGAGAATGGAGGTACAGAACAGTTCGGATATAAACCATGCCATAGCGGAATAGTACTCTCAGGACCTGATTTTGTCAGCGAAACCGGATTTGTAATGTCTCCTTGGGCTGCGATATACCGAAGAGAATATCTTTTGGAGCAGGATTTAAAATTCATGGAGGGAATTTTGCACGAAGATGAGGAGTTTTCGCCGCGGGCTCAATTTTTAGCTAAGAGGATAGCCCATTTGCCCGACGTTGTTTATAATTATTTCCAACGCAGCGGCTCGATAATGAAATCGGCAAGAAGTTCTATAAGAGTCAAAAGTTTTCTTGCAATTTCCGATTCACTCAACGAATTTATGCTTTCGCGAACCGAAGATGGCACTCCGGCCAACAATTTTTTCAGAAAACGGATACTGTTTGTCTTCTCTCAGGCATTAAGCCATTGGGCTGACAGTGACGATTCCAATCTGTCTCAGTTTAAGGAGAAGCCATATTACCCATTGGCATTACCCACGGGGTTAGACCGCAAAAGCCGACTCAAAGGCTTCATGATAAATCATACGCTTTGGCTATATACCAAGTTTTTAGCATTTTCAAAAAAGATTTAAAATGGCAATAAGCACGACCAAGATATATTTCTTCAATCTGTTCTGCAAATTAATGCCTCCGACCCGCTGTAATAAGATGAAAATACGATTATTAAGATGGGCCGGAGCCAAAGTAGGAAAAAATGTATCGTTATTTTCTCCCAAAATATTGGGGAATTTTGATCTTATAATCGGTGACAACTGCTGGATAGGCCACGAAGCAATACTGATGGGCCCGGCTGACAGCAAAATAGAGATGAAAGCGTATTCGAAGGTAGCATCTCGGGCTATGGTCATTACCGGATATCATGACTACGGACTGCAATATGACTGCATAGCCGGACCGGGAAAATGGGACGATGTCACAATTGAGACAGGAGCGCTTGTCGACACTATGGCGATAGTCTGTCCGGGAAAAACAATCGGAAAAAAGGCACATGTAGCAGCCGGAGCCGTTGTCACGCACGATGTTGCGCCAGGAATTAGAGTCGGTGGAATACCGGCGCGCGTGATAAAGGATTTCAATACATCAGAATGACATCAGCCATATATATTTTTTATTGCAAAACAATATTTCCAATAATATAAATGAACAAGATAAGTCCTACTCTCTCAAAAAAAATTGCTGCTGCAAATGTTGTTTTCACGCTTTTGATCGTATGGCATCATTTGTCTTGGAATTATGGACTCACACATATTACCACAATAAGCGGTATTGCAGTTCCCTCTTTTTTTGCATTATCGGCATTCCTATATTTCATAAATTTTGATTTTTCCGAACCTTATTCTTCCTATAAATCAAAGTTAAGAAAACGCACCTACGGACTTATAGTTCCATGGGCAGTCTACTCCATTATTGGACTAATATTCTGGCTAATAGCATCTAAGGTAAATGGGGGGGGGCAGAAATCCGCTAACTGAAATTCCAGAGATGGGAGTTATCGAATATTTTTACACATGCCGACCCAACGGTCCGTTGTGGTATCTTCTGGCACTTTATTCATTCATTCTGATAGCCCCTATACTTGGATTAATAATAAAAAGAACCCGATATTCAATATTCTTAGTCATCCCGCTTTTCTTGCTTTGCCGTGATATGAGTTACAATACATTTCCATATTGGATTGCAAATATTTTTTTCGGCTCCTATATTGCGATATATTTTGAAGAAATAAGAGGGCTTAGAATTTTTAAAGTAAATTACATATTGCCAATTATACTGATTGCATGCATATCTTTATTGCTCGCAATCGAAGACCCATCATTGTGGCGAGGTATTGTGCCCGTATGTGTATTGGGAATAATTTTCACACTTAACCGATTCATTCCTGAAAGATTAATCGCATCTTTATTATTTTTAGCGCCATATTCGCTTATGATATACTGTCTGCATTTACCGATTTCGCGTCTGATGCAGAGAGTTCCGGGTATGATAGGCATATCCAATCCGGTGCTACAGCTTATCGCTGCCTGTATTTTAACTGTAGCACTAATAGTAATGACCGGATATATAATACGCAAAAAAGAATTGGTCTGGAGCATAGCCACCGGAGGAAGATAATCTGCTGATACCTTAATAGTTTAACAGAAGCGAATAATAGTGATATCATGTATCCAGAAAGAACCAATACTTTAATATCAGTCATTGTTCCGGTATACAATGTCGAAAACTATTTAGACCGGTGCGTGTCATCAATACTCAATCAGGAAGAAAAAAACTTCGAGATATTGCTTATAGATGACGGGAGTACCGACGGATCGGGAGAAAAATGTGACAACTGGAGTACAAAAGATGCACGCATACGTGTTTTTCACAAGAAAAACGGAGGTGTCAGCTCTGCAAGAAACATCGGCCTTGACAATGCCCGCGGTGGATGGGTCGCATTTATAGATGCAGACGATGAGGTTTCGCCTCAATATCTTTCCATTCCCAAAGAATTGCTTGGTTGTGATGTAATTCTGAAAAGTTTTATCGAGCGGACAAACGATGTGGACTTAGAGTTCAGAGTTTCGAAGGCAGAATATCTCGGTACAGATTCTATAGTGCGCTGGTTTATACGGCAGCGCAACAACGCTCTCTGGGACAAGATTATCCGCAGAGACATAATCGGAGATATTCGGTTTGACTCGTCTGTATCAATTGGTGAAGATTTATTGTTTTTCACTACTATTCTACCGAAAATTTCTTGGATAGCGACATGTGAATGTGGCAATTACATATATATCCACCGACCTTCTTCAGCAATGGCTAAATCGAACGGAAGGGATCGGCTTGAAGGCTATATTTTCAATAGTGAGCGACTTATTGTTTTGAGTGGCAAAAGCAGTTGCCACTATCACTGTAAGGTTTTGACTGCACAACTATATATTCCTCTTATAGGATATTATATTAACTTGCTATCCCCTAAGCAACGACACAGATTTAAACAAGTCTATAGTCAGATAAATATTTTCCAACTGCCATATCTTACCATGAAAGAACGTGCTAAATTTATCCGTACTATATTATTCTTTAAGCTACGAACTTTTTTTAAATAATCCGAGACGTCCACATATCATTTTATTACATCAAAACAATATAATTGCAATGGCACCTAAAATAACCGAGCTTAAAAACTGTTTTGGCTGCGGCATATGCGCTTCGGCATGTCCACGCAAAATAATTGATATAAGACTTGATGCCTACGGGTTCTACAAGCCCTTTATAGACAACATGGACACATGTATCGGTTGCCATATATGTGACGATGTATGTGCGTTTCTTAATCCAGACAACGAGTTTCCAGCACCCAAAGGGAGTTATGCAATGTGGAGCAAAGATCAGGTATCCAGAGCTCGATGCTCATCTGGAGGGGCATCCTTGGAGATTGCACGTAAACTAATGTCTGAAGGATATAAATTCTGTGGTGTCAGATATGATATACATAAACACAGAGCCGAGCACTTTATCGCATTATCACCTGACGAGACTATAGAAAGTTGTGGTAGCAAATATATCCAAAGTTACACACTCGACGCATTCAAAAAAATTAATTTAAAAGAGAAGTATCTTGTAGTAGGAACCCCTTGCCAGATTGCATCTTTCAGAAGATATATTAAAAAATTCAAACACGAAGATAATTTCGTGCTAATGGACTTTTATTGCCATAGCGTTCCATCAATGCATCTCTGGAAGTATTATATTAAAACGATTAAAAATAAATGTGGAAAAATTGCAAGTGTATCATGGCGAGATAAAGGAAATGGATGGCATGATTCCTGGTGCATCACTATAAACAATCAGGCTCGAGATGGTATAAGCGAGAATATTTCCGACTTAAAATATTATTCTTCAAGCTTTTCAAAAGGAGATATTTTCTATAGATTATTTTTAGGAGACTTCTGCAGCAACGAATCATGCGCTAAATCATGTATTTATAAACACCTAAATTCAAGAGCCGACATAAGAATAGGAGATTTATGGGGAAAGACCTACCAAAATGATGAGAAGGGTGTAAGCGGAGTTGTTACATTTACGAAATCGGGGGAAAATGTAATAGCATCTTTGGATACTTGCTCGCGTACCACTCAACCGGTTGAGTTGGTTTCTGAAGGTCAGATGAAGAACAATATACGGCATGCATCTATGCGCGGTCTAATGATCAAATATCTGAGAACCGGGCATGCAAGCACCGCCATAGTAAAAGCCATGATTTTCATGCAACGGATTATCAACAAAACAAACAGGACTTTAAAAATAAAATAAACGTGAAATCTGTCGGTATCATCACCCAGCACAGAGTCAACAACTGGGGCTCATTTCTTCAGTCTTACGCAACACAACTCTTTTTCGAACGCTTTCCTGATGTCAGATGCGAAATAATCGACTATGTCTATCCTAACGAATTTCAACACAAAAACATACCTCTGCCACAGCAATCTTTGAGATTGATGATAGTCAAGCTTGCCAATAAACTGCACTTGTCAAATATACAGCGCAAAGCTGACCGGTTGAATATCGCCATAGAGGAATGTCTGCACCTGTCATCTAAATTCCCGACATACGATTCTCTTCAGCAATCAAGTCTTCACTACGATTTATATGTGACCGGAAGCGACCAGACGCTTAATCCGAAATTCACTTTCGGCGACACAAACTTTATGTTTTCGTGGGTAAAAGATAATAATCCGAAGATTATCTCTTTCGCGGCAAGCATGCCGGGACATTGCTTTCCTACAGAATATGAGCCTTCATATAAAAAATACCTCTCACGGTATGAAGCGATTTCTGTCAGAGAACAGAATTGCGTGGATTATCTGACGCAACTTACAGGGACAGATGTCGTGTGCCATCTTGACCCGACACTGTTGCTGACAGGCGACGAATGGATTGAAAAACTTTCTCATTTGAAGAGGTATAAAAAACTACCAGACAAATATATCCTTCTATACAAGATAAACCATACTTTTGACGCGGCTCCTTACATTTACGACTTGACTCGCTATATCCAGGAGAAGACAGGGCTGCCGATAGTGTCACTAGGTAGTTCTATCCCTAATAAGTATCGCATAAAAGGCCGTAACATCAAGGATGCCGGTCCTCGTGATTTTGTGGAGATGTTTTCAAAAGCAAGCTATGTAGTGACGTCTTCATTCCATGGTACGGCTTTCGCGATAAACTTCGGATGTCCTCTTTACAGTATTGTCCCTGAGAATGTGCAGGAAGACAGTCGACAGTCCAACCTTCTCAAATTGTGTAAAGCAGAGAATTGCATTGTTCCGAAAGGGACCTCATTTGAAAGTATCAATCCATGTTACGACAAAGAGATCTGTGATAAAATTCTTCTTGAGAAAAGATTTGAAATAAAAGCATTTGTATCTAAATATTTATAACTGGCTGACGTATCACCGACACGACACAAAAGCTATAAAATATAGAGAATGTCAATTATGCGGAAACAGAATAGATATTCCGGTGAATAAATATTAAAACGACAAAAGATGATAAAGCTATTAAGGCAGTTTCTTGCTGACAGCAAAGATTTAGCATATGCCCCTCCAAGCGACAAGAATGTACGCGGTATGGCAATGATAGTTACAGTATTCGCCATACTTGGAGTGTCAATCGGAATACCTTTCACCGGTGACAGTTCCTATTATGTAGTTTTAATAATCGGTACACTGTTTTTGATTTATCGCGGAGGGTTCAAGATTTCCGCTCCATTCATTGCCCTTTATTTTATAATAATACTGAACATACTTGTCATTGATATTCCACCTTTTTTCAAACCGTTGCAGCGTGTTCTGCTTTTCATACTCCTGACTCTGACGTGCACTTCGGCAATGGAGACTTCTGTGGCTGCTAAATTCCGGGCATATCTTTTCCGATACATTGCTTTTGGAATGATTATCCTATCGGTCGGGTCTTTTTTCTGTTTCTTTTTGGGTATCAACCTTATGATTCCGGAAAAAATTGCTGAAGCATACGGAGGCTATCAGGCGAGAGGCGGATGGTTCGGAGGACTTACCACACACTCCATGATGCTCGGCCCGATTTCGATGATTTCTGCGCTGGTATTTTATTTCTTATATCAGAAGGGAAGCAGTAAATTATACCTTTTACTATTTTTCTTATCAGCAATGAGCGCTGTATTTGCAGCAAGCCGTAGCGCCCTGCTGGGATTGGTTGTGGCTATTGTCTACAATCTTCTGTTCGGCAAGGTAAATTCAAAAATGCGCAAACGAATGATAAGCATTCTCGCGATATCGGCAATACTTACAATTCCTATTGCCGGAGTCGCATTTAAAGGTCTTATGAATAAGCAGGAAAGCCGAAATGCACAATCGTCATCACTCAATACCCGTCAAGGGAAATTCGATTCACGAATAGAAGAGTTCCAGTCATCACCAATTTTCGGAGTCGGTTTTTGTGCTGTAGATCCTGACTCCGGAGATTGTGAGCCGTCGGAAGGACGCATCGAGCCCGGCACATCGCACCTATCTGTACTGTCAATGACGGGACTTGCCGGATTTATCGTGTATTTGATAATATTATATAAGGCATATCACAATACAAAAATCATAAAAAATCTGCATAGCCGTTTTGTATTCGCTTGCTTTATCGCATTTTTTGTGCATGCGTGGTTTGAGGGTTATATATTTGCCGCAGGCGGATTTCTTGCTTTGGTCTACTGGCTTGTCATTGGACAATGTATAGACTGTGACAAAATTTCAAAGATAATGTCATCAAGTGCAATCAGACAGCAAAACAACAAATATCTGAGATGAAAATTGTATTTGTCAGTGTCGTGCTTAACAGCCATCAGGTCGGAGTCGCTGACCGACTGTTTGATATAACCGGCGGTAATTTCAGATTTATAGAGACCGGTCATGCGCAAGAACTTGACAAAAAAGGAGGCGAGGATTTCTCATCCAGGCCTTATCTGATCAAGGCAAATGACAAGAAAGAGGAGTTGTACAGACTGATTGAAGAGGCTGACGTAATGGTTTACGGAGCAGCTCCGATTGAATATCTGCGTTATAGAGTACGAACCGGAAAACTGACATTTCTCTATAGCGAACGCTGGCTAAAACGCGGATTAAAGAACCTCCTCTCGCCAAGGCTGTTTCGACAGCAATTATTTTACCATCTTCATTGTCACGGCAAACCGTTATATGCTCTATGCGCAAGCGCTTTTGCCGCAGGTGACTTCAATATGCTGCATACGTTCAGAAACAAATGTTTCAAATGGGGATACTTCCCACCGACACCCGAAATAAATTTCAACGAAATCGCATGTAAGACAAAAGAGCATACTGAAATAAATATCCTTTGGGTCGGACGATTCATTTCATGGAAACATCCGGAAATGATGATCGGTCTTGCAAAACGACTGCAATCGGAGGGTTGCAAATACCGGATTTCAATGATTGGAGACGGAGAACTGAGGCCTCTTATTGAGAAAGAAGCACTCAAAAATAATCTCATTATAAAATTCGAAGGCACACTCACCAACCGAAAGGTGCAGGAAACCATGCGCCGGCATCAGATATTCTGCTTCACCAGTGACCGTCAGGAAGGATGGGGTGCTGTGCTTAACGAAGCAATGGGCAACGGATGCTGCCCTATAGCATCTTCCGAGGCAGGCTCTACATTGTTTTTGGTTAAAGACGGACATAATGGTTATACGTTCAGACAGACAGACACTGATGATTTTCACGATAAAGTAATTTCTCTTATAAATGACCGTGAACTGCTTATGACGTTGCGAAAAAAAGCATTTGCTACGATACATGAATTATGGAATGCACAGACAGCGGCACAGAACCTACACCAGTTGTCACTTGATATGTTAAACAAAACTATGCCCTCGATTACCGAAGGGCCTTGCTCAATAGCGGACAAATAAATTCATGAAAGTAATACAATTACTGTCAAGCATACAGACAGAATCAGACGGAGTGGCCAACTGCGGACGTAATCTATCGGTAGCACTTGGAAAGAAAACTGATTTGGAAGTACACGTACTTGATGTCGAAGGTAAAATTCCAACAGGGCTCAATATAAAGTTATATCATCTCAAACAATTTCCAAAACTGCTCAGCCCCTTAAACGGACTTGGCATATCACCTCAAATGTCCAAGGGAATACTCAGTGCGATTGACCGGGCAGATATCCTTCATACCCATAGCCTGTGGATGATGCAGACCTACTATGCATATAAAGCCACGAAGAGCAAAGACGTGAAACTGTGCATGCACATCCACGGCACGCTCTCACCATGGGCTCTGCAACGGTCAAAGCTGAAGAAGCGGCTTTCATCAATATTTTTGAAACAGCGTAAAGTTCTGGAAAGAGCAGATTTGTTAATCGCATCGTGTGAAGAGGAATATCACGATATACGCAACTTCGGACTTAAAAATCCGGTAGCCATCATCACTAACGGGATAGAGATACCCGACTTGTCAACATCTGTAATCAAGAAGGAGAAAACGTTGGTATTCCTGTCAAGAATACATCCCAAAAAAGGAATTGACATTCTGCTCAAATCATGGAAAGCCATCCAGGATAAATATCCCGACTGGAATCTCCAGATAGCAGGCAATGATTCGACCGAATATGCCGCAATCCTTAAAAATGAAAGCGCAGCGCTACAATGCGAACGCGTAAAATTTACAGGCGAACTCAGAGGCAATGAGAAACATGAATTTCTTGCAAACGCATCTCTATTTGCGCTGCCTACACATTCTGAAAACTTCGGCATTGCCGTAGGCGAGGCATTGGCATGCGGGACGCCGGTAATTACTACTACCGGGGCTCCATGGAGCGGACTGGCTGACAATGACTGCGGGCTGTGGATTGAGCTTTCTGTTGATAATTTGACCCACGCTCTTGAGGATATGATGTCGCGTCCGATAGATGAACTTTCACGTATGGGAGAGAACGGACGAGAATGGATAAAGCGTGATTTCACTTGGGATGAAATTGCGCGCAAAACTATTTGTTCCTATGAATGGCTTCTCAATCCAAGAGCAATCCAAAAGCCGGATTGGATTATTGTTGATTAAACGCTCTTACTGCCGGATAAACGAAAGTCTTTTCTGATATTAAATTACAAAAATGAGAATATTATGTGTTTATGCCACAAGGCAGATTGACAGCAATCTGTTCATGTCATCGACCATATTCCGTGGCCTCCAGGAAGCAGGCTATGATGTAGATATGGCCTTTGCGGGTACAACAAATGTCATTAATGACTTTAAGCGTGACTACTCAAGATATTTTAATGATATATCTTTTTGTGAGATAAAGATGTCGATTCTGAAAAAAATCTCAGATAAGCAATCTTTATTGCGACTTGGTTATAGTTTTTACCGCCATTTTGTGGCTGACGGTTTTTCGCACTTATCCATTAAAAATGTCAAGAAAAAATTTGGAGGGAGAAAATATGATTGTATCTTATCGTTTATTCCTCCAATCATATCGGGTCGATTTGCCTATGATATCAGAAAAGGGCTTGGACTAAATGAAGTACGACTCATTCAATTCTGGACAGATCCTTTGTCATTAGGACGATGTGATTCCATAAACGAAATTCCTAAATCGCGCTTGGTTCACAAATGGCAAGAAAAAAGATTACTAAAATTTGCCGATAAGGTCGTCTTTTGTTATCCTCTTTTATGTAAAATGGAAGCAGAACTGCATCCTTCACAATCACACAAGATGATTTGGAGTGATATCAGTTTTATGGAACATAAATGTGGGAATAACGATAATCACTATGAAATCCCTTTAATTGGTTTCTTTAGAGCATATCAAAGTCACGTAAGAAATATTGGTCCTCTTTTACAAGCCATTGCATCTCTCCCCCAATACAATTTTGTAATAAGAGGAGATGGTGATTTACCTTATGATATTGATTCTATCCCAAATCTTAACATCAAATTTGGACGCCGACCTCTCTCAGAAATAGAGTCATTAGAAAATGAATGTGATATTTTATTGAGTCTTAGCGGTAAAAGTGGTATTACGCATCCCGCAGGCAAAACATTTTACTATGCATCTTATCCTAAACCTATCATTCATATTGGAGATGGAGTCAATTCTGGCTTCTTTAAAGAGTACATCTCGGGATTTGAAGATAGATTTGTATATTGCGACAATAATGCCAATAATATATCTGATGCGATAAAAACTGCGGTCTCGTCATTGCCAACATTCAAACTTAAGATACCACAAAGGATGAATGCCGCTGTTATTGCAAAAAAAATAATCGAAGAATAAAAAAAGATGATAGCAATAATTATCCTGACTTATAATGAGGCGTTGCATATCGAGCGGTGCATTGGGAGTGCACGACGTGTGTCTGATAAGATATATGTCGTTGACAGTCATTCTACTGATGGGACACAGGAGATTGCACAGCGCCTGGGTGCTACGGTTGTGGAGCATGATTATGTCAATCAGGCTCAGCAGATGCAGTGGGCTATCAACAATCTGGGACTGGATACGGAATGGGTTATGCGCATGGATGCCGATGAGTATCTTACAGATAAGCTTGTTGATGAAGTCAAGACAAGACTACCTAAGTTGCCGAAGAATGTCACGGGTGTTTATCTGACTTTAGATGTGATTTTTCAGGGTAAGAATGTAAAGCATGGACGACTGCATGCGCCTAAGATTATGCGAATTTGGCGACGTGGAAAAGCTTATATGGAGCAACGGTGGATGGATGAGCGAATGATACTGACTGAAGGTACGGCGATTACATTCAAAGGCCGTTTTGTTGACCATAATCTTAATTCACTGGCATGGTGGACGCAGAAGCATAATAACTACTCTAACCGCGAACTTGCTGTCGAGGCTATGCGTATGTATGGAATAGGACGCGATGATGAGGCTCTCAAAGGGCGCAATCAGAAGAAAGGGATGTATTACCGGCTGCCGGCGTTTTTTCGTGCCGGGGTTTATTTTTCTGTCAGGTATTTTATGTTCGGGGGATTTCTTGACGGCAAAGCGGGACTGATATGGGCGACCCTGCAGGCCTATTGGTATCGTTTCCTTATTGATGCGAAAATGAGTGAAATGAAACGTGCGTTGGGTAAAAATCCGACACAGGAGCAAGTGAAGTCTTATTTTAAAGAAAAATACAATATAAGTCTGGACTGCTAAAATTCAATCTTATCATACCAACCGATGAAATTATCAATTATTATCCCGGCATATAACGCCGCAAAATATGTTGAACGGTGCGTCGATAGTATTATTTCCCAAAACTATTCCGATGCAGAAATTATACTTGTAGATGACGGTTCGACGGACAATACTTTGGAAATATGCCGCACACTATCGCGCAAATATTTAAATATCAACGTATTAACCCAAAATAGGGGGGGGTAAGTTGCGCTCGTAATTTTGGAATTGACAATGCATCGGGGGAATATCTGATGTTTGTCGACGTCGATGACTATCTTTTGCCTGATACGTTAAAAGATGCGATTACAGTTGCGGAAGAGAATCCTGAAGCATAGATTATTGTTTTCGGGCATACAAGAATTTCAAGCGGTTCTATTACTCACTATAGTCCATTGCCAAATAAATATGACAGAAAAGAAATATTAGACTATATAGCCAGTCCGGGCATGCTTGGGTTCGAGAATCCATGGGCAAAACTCTACAAACGATCATTCATTAATAGCAACAACCTACGTTTTAACACAAACCAAAAGATTTTTGAAGATGTTTGTTTCAATTTGTCTGCGTTGAATACAATAAATTATCTTGTTTCATCTGAATTAATCATATATTATTATAACAGAAATGAATCAAGTACCACGGCCAGATTTCTCGGGGAAAAGTTCATTGATGACGGTCGCAACTGCCTCAATACGTTAATCACAACTGTTAATAAATTTGCTGCAGAGTTCAAAGATAAGCCGGCAATTAACAGCCTTTCTAAAGAAATAATTTGGCGTCGACGTAAAACTATTTGTCATAATACATTATACCAGATTTACAATCTATATCGACATAACGGAGCAGAAAAAAAATACAAGTGTATGAATTGTATGATAGGATTTATGAAAGAAATTTCTCCTAATTGGCAGTTAATGTTTCCATCTTCATTTCCTCATCTGTTTGTATCAGCATACAAAATCCACCCACGATGCGCAGATATTTTGCTCCGTATAATATTCATCTTTAAGCATTAAAACAATATAATAAGTACATTTTATTAAACAAGTATCTCGTATGAGATTTGTACCAAATATATGTTGAGTCCAAATATTTAAATTCCAAATGTCTATAGAATCAAAGAATAAAAATTATATGGTATTAAATCGGCTGAATTGGTTGGACTATATGAAAGTCATTGGAATATTTCTCATAGTATCAGGGCATTACTTCCCCCCGAATTATGCAATTCTTTATGTATTTTCAGTGCAACTGTTTTTTATAATATCTGGATTTCTGTCAAAAAAGGAACCTACAAAAATTTTTAGACAAAAAATTTTTAGACAGCTAATTATTCCTATGATAATTCTCGGAGTTATATATCATGTGACTTTATCTGTGAAGGATTTCATCTCCGGGAGTTTTTGCATGAAGCTATTAATGCAAAATATATATGGGCTCTTTATCGGTAATACCTGGGCATTAGCAGGTTTATGGTTTGTATATTCTTTAGTCTTGGCCAAAACAATATCCCACTTCACCCCTGGGAGGCTGAAACCTCTTGTGGCTGTATCATGTCTTGCAATGTCGTTATATCTAAATGAATATACAGATATGGTATATAGGAACTGTTTTATAAACACATTATTGGCGTATCCGCTGTTTTTCGTAGGGGAAATATTTTCAAAATACAAAAGACAAATCAATGAAATAAATAATCGATACGTTTTATTCGGACTGACTATTGTAGGAGCATCCGGAGTATTAGTCTCCAAACTATGCAATAACACTGTTTGGATGTATTTGGGTGAATATGGCTCAAATATAGGCATTTTCCTCTTTGGGGGCATCTGTGGAACACTGATGTGCTTTGGATTATGTAAATTATTTTTTGATAAATCCAACCGTTACATTTTATTGTTAGCAGAGGGGTCGATTTTAGTGCTTGCCTTTCAGAATTTCCTTATAGGAGCAACCCATAGCCTAACTAATGGATATGGATATTATCTTACTGCATTATTATCATTGATAGCTTTTATTCCTTTTATTATAATATGTAAACGATATTTCCCGATTTTATTAGGTTATAGGGGAACAAGTCTACAAAATAATTCAAATAAAGATATTGAAATTTCAATCAAATAATAATTCAAGAATTAAATTCATTTATATATAAAATTAAATCATAATTGTTTAATATGTCGATATTCAAGGATAAGGTTTTATTGATTACGGGGGGAACCGGGTCGTTTGGGAATGCTGTGTTGAGGCGTTTTTTGGGGAGCGATATACGGGAGATACGTATTTTTTCGCGTGATGAGAAGAAGCAGGATGATATGCGCCATGAGTATCAGGTGCGTTATCCTGAGGTCGCTCATAAAATCAAGTTTTATATCGGGGATGTGCGCGATTTGCAGTCGTGCAAGAATGTTATGCCGGGTGTGGATTATATTTTCCATGCTGCGGCGCTGAAGCAGGTGCCGAGCTGCGAGTTTTTCCCTATGGAGGCTGTCAAGACCAATGTCATCGGTACTGACAATGTGCTTACCGCCGCTATCGAGGCGGGGGTGGAGGCTGTCATCTGTCTGTCGACCGACAAGGCGGCCTACCCTATCAATGCGATGGGTATCACCAAGGCTATCGAGGAGAAAGTGGCTGTGGCCAAAAGCCGTTATTCAGGCAAGACGAAGATATGCTGCACGCGCTACGGCAATGTGATGTGTTCGCGTGGCTCGGTAATTCCGTTGTGGATCGAGCAGATGCGTTCGGGCAATCCTATCACTATCACCGAGCCGTCGATGACACGTTTTATCATGAGTCTTGACGAGGCTGTCGATCTGGTGCTTTTCGCTTTCGAGCATGGTCAGAACGGTGATATACTGGTGCAGAAGGCTCCGGCGTGCACTATCATGACGCAGGCCGAGGCGGTATGCGAACTGTTCGGCGGTCGCCGTGAGGATATCAAGATTATCGGTATACGCCACGGCGAGAAGATGTATGAGGCGCTTCTCACCAATGAAGAATGTGCCAAGGCTGAGGACATGGGCAATTTCTACCGTGTGCCTGCCGACAACCGCGGCCTTAACTACGACAAGTATTTCAAGGAGGGTGACGAGACCCGCAATACGCTTTCGGAGTTCAACTCCAACAATACGCGTCAGCTCAATGTCGAGGAGACCAAAGCAAAAATCGCTTCGCTGGAGTATATCCAAAATGAATTGAACGGCAACGGCAATTTCGTCCAGTAATTTTAACAAAAAAACAAAAACTCTAACAAAGGCACAATAGTGTTTTTAGAATTTAGGATATATAGTTTTAACAGCTAAACAAGAGCTCTTTGAATTTAATTTGGCTTTTGTTTTCATTTTGTACACTTGCTGAGGCTTTTGTGCTTTTGTTTTTTTAATTATTAAACTTGATATGAAGATATTGGTTACGGGAGCAAAGGGGTTTGTGGGGAGAAACCTTTGTGCTATGCTTAATAATATCAGGGAGGGAAAGGCGAGGAATTATCAGGTTGAGGTCGAGGAGGTCATGGAATATGATATTGATTCCACTGCCGAGGAACTTGACCGGTATTGCCGCGAGGCTGACTTTGTGTTCAATCTCGCGGGGGTGAACCGTCCGGAAAATCCGGATGATTTTCTCAAAGGGAATTTCGGCTTCGCCTCTACCCTGCTTGATACACTCAAGAAGCATGGCAACAGGTGTCCGGTGATGCTGTCGAGTTCCATACAGGCCACTCTTACAGGCCGGTATGCCGGTCATCCTTACGGCGAGAGCAAGAAAGCGGGGGAGGACCTGTTTTTCAGCTACGGCAAAGAGACCGGCGCCAAGGTACTTGTATACCGTTTCCCCAATCTTTTCGGCAAATGGTGCCGTCCGAACTACAATTCGGCGGTGGCGACTTTCTGCAACAATATTGCCAACGACCTTCCCATTCAGGTCAACGACCCAAGTGTTGAGCTCGAACTGCTCTACATCGACGACCTCGTGGAGGAGATGATTGCCGCCCTCTCAGGCAATGAGCATCATTGCCGCTATGAAGGGGTAACACCCGTCGAGGCTCCGGCCGACGAGGCGGGAACATACTGCCATGTTCCGGTTACACATAAAGCGACACTTGGCGATATCGTGGCTATGCTTGAGGAGTTCAAGGCTCAGCCCACGACGCTGACAATGCCGTCCATACCCGCCGGTTCGCTGAAGAAGAAACTTTATTCGACCTATCTGAGCTATCTGCCGAAAGATAAGGCTGTCTTCGACCTTAAGATGAATGTCGACAACCGCGGATCGTTCACCGAACTGTTGCGCACCATCGACTGCGGACAGTTCTCGGTCAATATATCAAATCCCGGTATCACGAAAGGGGAACACTGGCACAATACGAAGTGGGAATTTTTCATCGTAGTGAGCGGCCGTGCGCTGATACAGCAGCGCCGCGTCGGCTCGGACGAGGTGATCGACTTCGAGGTATCGGGCGATAAGATTCAGGCCGTGCACATGCTTCCCGGCTATACCCACAATATCATCAACCTGTCGGAGACGGAACCGCTCGTCACGCTGATGTGGGCCAACGAGGCATTCGACCCCGCGCATCCCGACACATTCCACGAACCGGTGGTAAAGTAGCAAATTCCCCAAACCGGAAGATTCAAAACGAAGTGCGGAAACAGCCCGGTAGGGATGAATTTTGCATATCTGCGATGATTTGAGTAATTTTGAGCAAAATTTCGACAAATCATCATTTATCCAAACACGACCATGGCAAAGAAAGTATTCGTTAGCGGCTGTTACGACATGCTCCACAGCGGGCATGTGGCATTTTTTAAATCGGCCGCACAGTATGGCGACCTGTACGTAGGCATCGGTTCCGACGAGACAATACTCCACTATAAGAACCGCAAGACGGTCTACTCGGAGAAGGAACGCCTGTATATGGTCAAGGCCATACGGTACGTCACTGACGCATACATCAATGCCGGAAGCGGCATCATGGATTTCGTTCCCACACTCGATATCGTCAAGCCTGACGTATTTGTCGTGAATACCGACGGCGGAAGCGAGGAGAAACGACGGCTGTGTGAAGAGCGCGGCATCGAATACATCGAGCTGGAACGTGTGCCCGACGCCGGACTTGAAGCCCGTTCGACAACATCGCTCCGCACCAACGTCAAATCAAACATTCCCTACCGCATAGACCTCGCCGGCACATGGATTGACCAGCCCTACGTGTCGGAACACTATCCGGGATGGGCCATCACCATATCAATCGAGCCGACACAGGAATTCATGGAACGTGGCGGCCTGTCGACCTCGACACGCAACGCCGCCCGCAAGATATGGCCTTACGAGCTTCCCAACTACAACGAGGAGATGCTCGCACGCCTGCTGTTCTGCTTCGAGAACGACCCCGAGAACCACGGCCATATATCGGGGGCGCAGGATGCCATCGGCATCTGTATGTCAGGTCTGACGCGGCACTATTACAACAACCGCTACTGGCCCGACAAAATCGAATCGGTGCATGACGAAGATATACTCTCGTGGCTTGAAAGCCATGTATGTCTCGTACCGATGTTCCCTCGCAAGGAAAATGTGAACATACTCGAAGGCAAGGATATATCATGCGACAAAGTGAAAGCACTTGCCGACGCCGCCGAGCGGTGCTGGGACGCGATACTTGCCCGCGATCTTGACGCAGTCGCCAAAGCGTACACCGACTCGTTCAACGCACAGGTGGCAATGTTTCCTGCCATGATGCAGCCGGGGGTCGAGGAGTATATCGAACGGTGCAAGGCAGCCGGAGCGATGGCATGGAAGATGTGCGGCGCCGGCGGCGGCGGACATCTTGCTATCGTAGTCGACAAGGTGCCTGAGTTTGCTGTCCCGATCAGAATCAGGAGGCAGTAATCGCTCGGGGGCTCAAAATGCCATAGGGCAAAAATAGCACGGGGGAGTGCAAAACTCGATTTTAGCTGACCGCGGTTGATTATCGCCTTTGGCGCTTTGCTCTGCAAAGAAACCGCGGCTACTACACAGCTGATTATCGGGAGGCTTCGCATAGTACCCACGGTTTTCAACCGCGGAAAGTTTAGTTCTGCAACATCCTCCCCCACTCTTATGTCGGACGTGTCAGACCAGTCGGACAGGTCGGACCGGACGAGTCCGACTGAATCAAACAGAACAAGTTATCACTAATATAGACAATGGATTTTTCAGATGTATCATTCGAGAATAACGGCAAGCTCAAGCTGCTGATTATAGTCGGGACACGTCCCGAGATAATCCGTCTGGCAGCCGTAATCAACGCATGCCGCCGTTATTTCGACACAATTCTCGCACACACGGGACAAAACTATGACTACAATCTAAACGGTATCTTTTTCCGTGACCTCAAACTGAAGGAACCGGAAGTGTATCTCGATGCCGTAGGCGCCGACCTTGGTGAGACAATGGGCAACATCATTGCGCTGTCCTACAAGCTGATGGCACAGATTAAGCCCGACGCCGTGCTCGTGCTGGGCGATACAAACTCGTGCCTGTCGGTCATCGGCGCCAAGCGCCTGCATATCCCCATCTTCCACATGGAGGCGGGCAACCGCTGCAAGGACGAGTGTCTGCCCGAAGAGACCAACCGCCGCATAGTCGACATCATTTCAGACGTCAATCTGGCCTACAGCGAGCATGCACGCAAATATCTGCATGACTGCGGACTGCCCAAGGAACGTGTGTATGTGACCGGTTCGCCGATGGCCGAGGTGCTCCACAACAACCTGAAGGAAATCGAAGCCTCCGACATACATGCCCGTTTAGGACTCGAAAAAAGGAAATACATACTTCTTTCGGCTCACCGCGAGGAGAATATCGATACGGAGAAGAATTTCAAGTCGCTGTTCAACGCCATCAACAAGATGGCCGAGAAATACGACATGCCCATACTCTATTCCTGCCATCCGCGCAGCCGCAAGCGCCTGGAGCAATCGGGCTTTGAGCTTGACAGCCGCGTGATACGCCACGAGCCGCTCGGATTTCATGACTACAACTGCTTACAGATGAATGCATTCGCAGTAGTCAGCGACAGCGGCACGCTGCCCGAAGAGTCATCGTTTTTCACCTCGGTGGGACATGCGTTTCCGGCAGTGTGCATACGCACCTCTACCGAACGCCCCGAAGCACTCGACAAAGGATGCTTCGTGCTTGCCGGCATCGACGAGAACAGCCTGCTGCAGGCTGTCGACACCGCAGTAGGCCTCATAGCCGACGGCCGCTACGGCATACCCGTGCCCGACTACACCGACGAGAACGTCAGCGACAAGGTGGTGCGCCTCATCCAGTCATATACCGGAGTAGTAAACAAGATGGTATGGCGAAAATACTGATACACTCACTGATATTCTCGCCCGACGGCGTATCGACCGCCTATCTCTATTCCGACATAGCGCGCCGTCTGCACGACGAGGGGCACGAAGTGGTGGTGCTGTCGACCACGCCCCACTACAATATAGTCGACGAGGAGCTTGCGAAGCAACCCATGCGGTGGAAAATACCCGGGATATGTAAGCAGAGCGACTACCACGGCATCAAGGTATACCACATACCGCAGAAGAAATTCAAGTCGACGTTGCTGAGGCTTTTCGGATTCGCCTACTGGCATGTGATAGCATTCATCATCGGCCTGTCGATACGCAAGGTCGACCTGATACTGTCGCCGTCGCCCCCTCTTACAATCGGAGTCATCAACAACTGGCTCAAGAAACTGAAAGGATGCCGCACGGTGTACAACGTGCAGGAGATATATCCCGACATATTGCCCAAGAAAGAGGGTACGGTGGTGAATATGCTCAAGAAGATGGAACGGTATGTCTACAACAAGTCGAATGCCGTGACTACCATCGACCAAGTGTTTTACGACACAATCGCCGGACGCTTCAAAGACCCGTCGAAACTACATATCATACCCAACTTCGTTGACACCGAACTGTACAATCCCGGCAACTGCGACACATCGGTGCTTGACCGGACAATGTTTCCACAGACCGACGCCATAAAGGTGATGTATGCGGGCAACATAGGTTTCGCTCAGGATTGGGAGACACTCGTAGACCTTGCCAAGCGTACCCGCGAGGATAATATCGAGTATTTCGTAATCGGCGAGGGAGTGATGAAACCGTGGCTCGAGGAGCAGAAAAAGGCCGAGGGACTTGACAAAATCCACATACTCCCCTATCAGAAACGCGAACTGATGCCGGTGCTCTTGGCCTACTCTGACGTGCAGTTCATATTCATGTCGCCCCGGATGGAAGGACAGGGATTTCCGTCGAAAGTGTATACAATCATGGCGTGCGCACGTCCGCTGATGGTTTGCTCGGGAAAAGGTACTCCCATAGTCAACTTCCTTGAGGGGAAAGGGTGCGCGTTGCTCGACACCGAGAAGGAGCAGAAAGCCAAAGTGGAGAAACTTTACGAATGGCTCAGAAGCCAGACCAAACAGACGCTCCGCGAGACAGGCGCGCGCGGACTCGACGTGATAGAGAAAGAATACTCCAAGGAGATTGTCACCGGACAATATCTGGAATTGGTAGAAAATCTTTGCAAAAAGGGGAAATAAACCGGACGGAAATAACGACCGCGGTTGAAGACCGCGGCTACTATTCTGCCCGATAAATCCGGCTCACAGAAGCCAGCTATGTAAATATTGTTTATGAAATTACTTATAACGGGAATACATGGATTTGTGGGGAGTAATCTTGTGGGGGCACTGAAGGGTCGACATGAGATTTACGGACTCGATATTGTCACTACGGTGAAAGAGGGGGTGGTGAAGACCTATACTTGGGACGATCTCGATGCGGGACGGGTGCCTGAGGTGGATGCCGTGATACATCTCGCAGGTAAAGCCCACGATACCAAGAACAAGGCGCAGGCCGACGTATATTTCAAGGTCAACACGGGTCTTACCCAGAAGATTTACGACCACTATCTGCAATCATCGGCACGTAAATTCATATTTTTCAGTTCGGTAAAAGCTGCTGCCGACAGTGTGGAGGGTGATATTCTCGACGAGAATATCACGCCAAAGCCTGTGGGGCCTTACGGCGAGAGCAAAATCAAGGCTGAGGAATATATACAGACAAAGTGGGACAACACGGGAAAGGCAACCTACATATTCCGTCCGTGCATGATACACGGACCGGGCAACAAAGGGAATCTCAACCTGCTCCACTCGGTGATACGCCACGGGATACCCTGGCCGCTGGGGGCTTTTGACAATCTGCGGTCGTTCACCTCGATTGACAACCTCACTCACATAATCGGGCGTCTGCTCAAGAGCGACGCTCCAACCGGCATCTACAATATCGGCGATGACAAACCGCTGTCGACCAACGAGCTCATACGACTCATGTGCGAGACAATGGGGAAGAAGCCGCGGATATGGAAAATGCCACGCGGGATGGTGCGTTTCATGGCTTCGACGGGTACGGTGCTCCATCTGCCGCTCAACAAGGAGCGTCTGCGTAAACTGACCGAGAATTACGTGGTTGACAACGGCAAAATCAAGCGTGCGCTCGGAATCAAGGAGCTGCCGGTCAGTTCGGCCGAGGGGATAAGGCGCACTATCAGGTCGTTTGGGAATTCATAATTCATAATTCACAATTCATAATTATTTTTTTTGTGTGTGCGTGCGTGGGGGAGGGTGTTGCAGAACACGATTTTAGCTGACCGCGGTTGAAAACCGCGGCTACTACTCGGTTAATTCTAAATCTATAATATATCCGGATTTATTTTATATGGAATATGTAATTATTGCTGTTATATTGCTTGTGGCGGAACTGGTATATTTCAGGATTGCCGACCGCTTCAACATTATAGACAAGCCCAACGAACGGAGTTCGCATACGAGGATAACTCTCCGCGGAGGAGGTGTGATATTCCTTATCGGCGCGTGGGTATGGGCTGCATTTTTCGGTGTGCACTACATCTGGTTTCTTATGGGACTGACACTTATCGGGGCTGTCAGTTTCGTTGACGATGTACACTCGACGCCTAACGCACTGCGGCTCGTGGCTCAGTTCACGGCCATGATGCTGATGTTCATCAACCTGCATCTGTACGAATCATCGACCTGGTGGGTTATAGTGCCAGCGCTGATAGTGTGCGTGGGCATCATCAACGCCTACAATTTCATGGACGGCATCAACGGTATCACGGGATGCTACTCGCTGGCCGTGATAGCGCCGCTGTTCTACCTCAACAGGGAGATGCATTTCATCGATGAGAGTCTGCTGGCTGTGACAGCGCTGAGTGCCGCGGTATTCTTAGTGTTCAATTTCAGGAGGAAAGCCAAATGCTTCGCCGGCGACGTAGGGTCGGTCAGCATAGCGTTCATAGTGCTGTTCGCGCTCGGACGGCTCATCATGGCTACGGGCAATCCGGTGTACCTGCTGTTTCTGGCAGTCTATGGCGCCGACACCGTGCTGACTATAATACACCGCATCATGCTTAAGGAAAATCTTGGCGAGGCTCACCGCAAACATGCCTACCAGATAATGTCAAACGAGCTTAAAATGCGCCATACATTAGTATCGGTCATTTACATGACACTGCAGCTCGCCATATCATTCGGGTTAATCGCAATCGGTGACAGCACAGGCCAATGGATATATTTCTGCGGCATAATCGCGACACTTGCCATAGGATATTTGGTATTTATGAAAAATTTTTATTATCTTCACGAACAATATCTACTTGCCAAGAAATCATGAACTTCATTATCGGCGAAAATATATTTGACAACCTACTGAACAAAGCCGCCTCAAACGCACGCCTACGCACAAATCTTGATTTACGCAACTCGGAGTCGGACACGTCGCAACGCATGCTGAATGCGCTGATGCCCGGCACGTCGGTGCCCGTACACCGCCATCTCACGACGTCGGAGACGGTGGTACTGCTTAAGGGACGCCTTGCAGAGGTCTATTTTGACGACAACGGCAACGAGACCGAACGCATCGAGCTTGACGCCAACGGCGCGAACCGCGGAGTGCAGATAGAGGCGGGCCGCTGGCACACCATCGACGTGCATGAGCCGTCGGTCATCATCGAGGTAAAGGACGGTGCGTATGCCCCGCTCGCCGATGACGAGGTACTGTAAAACGGAGGCGGGAACTCCCTATATATCACTATTACAATCTATAATTTCTGTAACCTATAGTAATCCTAATACAAAAGAGAATGAGTTATTTTTCAAAAATATCAAGCTGGTACTTTACCAAAAAATCATTGCCATACTCACGGCTCTTTCATTTAAGATCGACCTAAAATATCCAAAAGATGTGTATTTTATA
>OHDA01000062.1_pt1 | contig 80107 bp, 43 predicted proteins | sample 1566881 | NCBI WGS metagenome assembly OHDA01 (sample SAMEA3879585, study PRJEB24766) | human gut metagenome | biome: human-associated habitat; feature: feces | place: USA | collected 1985/1987
CCACTCTCGGCCGGTCTCTCAAAGTTCGTTTGAGGTCATTAACCGAATATCCCTAATTAGTAATTTTTGGGTGGATGGGTCTAATGGGTCGGATAGGGCCAATGGGGCCAATAGGGCCAATGGGGCTAATGGGTCAATGGGGTGATTGTAGAGAATGGGGGGATTGCTAATTACTAATTACTAATTACTAATTAATTGGGGGGGGTGTTAAATTGTGTTAAGGATTGGTGGAAATTTTTGCTTTTTTTGAATTATTGAGTATGTTTGCGGTCGATTGGTTGCATGCAGGTGTGCCTTTGTGAGCCGGATTCGGAAGCGGATGCCGGGGGGCGGGGCAGGCTGCCGGCAGCTGATTGGAGAGACAATTAACCTGAATTAAAGCTGAAAGGATAGCGGGAGTACAAGTAGGTGTTGTGCCTTTTTTTAGACGAGAGATGCCTACCATGAATAAACTGCTTGAATGGACAGAAAGATGACTTGACGGACTGATGGCAGTGCGGGAGCAATGGTTGCACCGTGCGGCGTTGTCGGTATCGTATAATAGGAGAGACAAAAAGTATAAACCGATAAATCAGCATCCTACAGACCGTATCAGCGTCAAAATAACGTAATACGCAATATAGAAATAGTAAATTATAAACCATTAATCAAAAGTAATTTAATAGAGGAAAACAACAGGGAAAAGTAACTTGGAAACCCACAAAAAGCAAATATTTTAATTATAATACTTATTTAATCATGAGAAAAATTGTATCATTTTTGGCTTTGCTTGTGATAGCTTTCGCGCTGCCACACGGAGCCGATGCAAAAACTGTTTATTGGGACAACAGTACTTTAAAGTGGGCAGCCCCCCATTGCCATTATTGGGGCGGAGCTAATTCATCTACATGGCCCGGCGTTAAAATGGAACAAGTTGTAGGTACTATCTATAAGCTGGATATTGCTGATGATGCGACAAACATTCAGTTTAACCCCGGTAACAATTCAAAGCAAATTCAATTTAACGCTACTGACGGGCATCTTTACAAAGAGGGTGTCGACGTTGTTTATTCCACTATGACTATATATTGGGATAATACTAATAAGGGATGGAACCCTCCATACGCTCATTTTTTTGGTGGATACGGTGCAAGCAATTGGCCCGGTTCAAAAATGACAAAGGTAAGCGGAAATATCTGGAAAATTGAGATACCGTCCAACACAACCAAGGTTATTTTCGATGTCGGTGGCAATTCCGACCAAACCGGCGAATTTACAGCAAAGGCCGGTTATAAATATAACGAGAGTGGAGAGCAGGGAAAATATAATGAAATTCCGGAAAATCTATATCTCTATAAAAAAGTAGATGATAGTACGGTTAAGCAAATAGGTTCGTCTGCTTCAAGTCAATCGGCCTTTACGTTTGACCTTGAACTGGAGAACGGTGATTTGCTGTTCCTTTCTACTGTAAAAAATGGTACGACCTGGGGAAATGTAAATATTACAGATGGTCGTTATAACCCGACAAACAATCAGGTAATAAATATCCCTGATAATGAGACTTCAAGTTTTGCTGTCAATCCCCAAACTGACGGTAATAAGGACGGATTGTGGAAAGTAACTAAATCCGGCAAATATACCATAACGGTAAATTGGGGAGATCAGAAATTGACCGCAGTCTGGGCGCCTAATGTCACTTGGAATCTGAATGAGAAGATTTGTCCCAAGAAGGTTGTGCTTACGGGCAAGACGGGTACTGTGGGTACTTGGGATATGGAGTATAATGCCAATGGTTTCAACCACTGGAGCTGCAAGATGATAGCACAGCGTGCGTGGATAAACTTCACCCTTGACCTGTATAGCAGCGACACTCAGTATGTCACTTACGGAAAGAACGGCGTGCTTTCAAGCACGGTAGGGAAATGGTCGGGCGAACAGACTCTTGACAACAGTGCCAAAAACGGGCAATACCAGCTTACCGGCCTTACGATAGGAAAGAAGTATCTTATCGAGATACAGGGCGCGGGTGACAATAAATTTCAAGTACGTGCGGTTGAACTTGAAGGTGAAAACAATATTTACCTTTATGTAGCTTCTGAAGCTCCGACGGCTACCAATATAGATGTTACAAAGAAAGCCGAAGCTGCGGTGGGTACTGACGGAAAATGTACGTTTACTGCCGACATGACTGCCGGCCAGTATTTTATGTTGTCGCGTAACGGCGACGCAGTGAAAGTGCAAGGTCTCCAGTCGCATTCAGGCCGATATAACCCGACGTCGATGACCGACGCTCCGTGTACTGACATCGCATTCTCTAATGTGAACTACGGTGGATGGAAAGTAACCAAGAACGGCAAATATACAATCAATGTAGACTGGACGAACAAGACTCTTACCGCCACGGTGCAGGAGGCCGCTCCGACTACAATTTATCTGTACAATTATGGAGACGTTCCCAGCAAAATTACTTCGGCGAATGCTGATGCTGACGGTATATATACTTTCACCGGTGTGAATTTGGCAGTAGGCCAGCACATCGGTCTTTCATTGCGAGACAATGTGACAAGTTGGAATGGCAATGACGGATTTAACTCGGGTACATATAAAGACCGTTACAATCCTTCGTCGGATGTAATGATGCCTTGTGAGAATACCGGATTCGCTTACACTACCACCGGCTCATGGAAAGCGGCATACGCAGGTCCGTATGATATAACAGTAGACTGGAACACAAAGAAACTGACAGCAGTATTCAAAGGAGAAGTACCTTCTGTCGATGCTCCGGAATGTCTCTATCTTTATTCAGACAAACCAGCTTGGGCTAATAAAGTAGGGTCTGCTGCTCCTGATAAATTCGGTATCTTTAAATATGATGTACGATTGAGTAAAGGTACATGTTTTGTCCTTTCTACTAAAGATGCCAAAACCGATTATAACGGATTAAAGGAAGACATATACACCCACGGCGCCGGTGAGACTGGTATCGCATACGGTGATGAAGCTTCTTCATTCTCAAACACAAATACCGGTTGCTGGAAAGTAGATAATGACGGTTTCTATACTATTACAGTAGACTGGGTAAACAAAACGTTGTCCGTAACGTCATTCAAAGAATTACAGTCGCTTGACCAGCACCTGCCGCTTACTTCGAAGGATTTTGTCGACAAGTCGCATTACTTCCTTGTGGGCGAGCGTATGGGTGAATGGCACCTGCAGCCCGAATGGGAATTTGAGAAACAGGGCAATGAACTCGTGCTTAAAGACCGCTATATCTATACCGGCAAATTCGCAGTAGGTATGGTGAGCGACTTTAATGACTATAAGGTGCATAAGTATAATTACTATGCAATAGACTGTACATTCAATGCAGATGTGCTTAAGTGCAGTCAGGATTTCTCCTCAAACGAAAGATCTTATGCAGTTAAAACGGATGCAACAAACGGGAATCCCAGTGATGTATTCATGTCGGAGATGGACGGTGGTGACTATGTTCATGGACGCGGCGTCTTTATGAAGGAAATACGCGTAAAACTGACTGACGACGGCAAGCCCAAAACCATCGAATTCGTACCGGGTACGACTGAAGAGGCGGCGCAAAACCGAATCTTCACTCTCCTTGGAAGCAATATATACAATCAGGAATATTGCAACAGTTCGTCGAAGACGCATACCACGATGTATAATCGTAACTACTGCACTGACGACGGCTGGCAGGAGGCATGGATACAGTATGACCCCGCAACCAACAAGCCCTACGTGGACGGTAATGGGGAATATCTTTACCATACGTCATTCACTCCCGACTATCTGACAGCCAATCCCGTGCGATTCAGCCAGCCGCTGGCATCCAGAAGTGATTTCACATTCTCGTCGGCAAACATCCAGTTTGTGGAGTGGAATAAACTTTCAAATCTTGACAGTGACCCCTACAAAGGCTTCTATCAGGCATATACAAAAGATCAGACAATAGAAACAGATGAAGAAACTGTCAAGGCCGGTGAGGGATATAGATTCTATCCGAAGGTAGACGGCGGCAAATCGTTTAAACCTACTGCCGACTGGCACTGCTATGTGGTGCGCGACATGTGGATTGCAGGTCAAATCAAGTTCTGGTCCGGCTGGGGCGGCAATACGTTCAATACCCATGGCACTGATACTGGAGCAGACTGGTTCGGACCTAACGGTGGTCCGAGTGTTGCTGCCGGCGGCGTTAAACCCGTGAAGGGTTATGATGTCAATGCAGGCACTAAGGCAGTATTGTATCCCAACCAACGTCAGGTAGCGTCGAACTATAAGGTGTCGGACGGCAAGCCGGTATACTTCAACCGCGTGGTGCTGTGGTTCAACAACACCGACGGTGTGGGCGAATCGTTTATCCAGTTTATACAGGAATCGTGCGGTCCGGCTATTCTGGCATACGCAAGCACAAACGACAGCTATCCCGACAAGAAGAACTATATCGACTACAACTGGTACCTCAACAAGGAGGCAGAAGGCCAGGAAGAGAGCATGGAGGAGAAAATTGTCACCGGCTACAGAATCCGCCGCTACCGTGTGGAGAACAACGCGATGGTGTTCATGGGCTATACCGAGGGCGATGACAACAATTTTGTAGATATCTCGAGCTACGAGGCGACTGTCGCCAGCCTCTATGAGGAAAATGCCGACCAGTATGAGTTTACGAAATTCCATGACAAGGGTGTCCGTGGCGTCGAAGGTTTCGCCCCCGGTCTGTACCAATATGACATCTACGTGCAGTTTGAAGACGGTAAGGAGAAGCTCGCGGTATCCAACCGTGTGCCCATCTACGGCGATGACCTTGTGAATCCCGACGCTATCGCCATGCAGCTCGTGCAGCTCCGCGATGAATATTACGATGCATACAGCGAAGATCCTCATGCCAGCGGCAAGACAACGCTTGAAACGGCTCTCGGACTTACTCCGGGCACATTTGAGACAAGATTTGCCGGCGGTCTGACCGATGACAAGGGGAATGTCGATGTATATCTGACTTACCGTCCGAATGACAATGTCAACTTCTATGTCACCGCGATGCAGGAGAATACTGTAGTGGTAGGTGGTACTACTTACACAAGCACCGTGCCCTACAAGCCGATGATTGTCGACTCCAAGAAGGCGTTGGCATTCATGAATGAGAATCCTGACAAGTTCTGGTGGACATCAGACTACTATCTGCGCTGTCTCGACTGGAACCAGTATGAGTCGTTGATGAACAGCTTTATCGATGCCGGTATTATACAGGCCGGTCCTGAAGCAGGTGTCCCCCTGCCGGAAATTTCAGTGACTGAGGATATAGCTCAGGAGGGTTCGGATAAGCCGTTGACGCTGGCCCATGGTCGCGCCGTCAAATATGACTTTGACAACAATCAGTCGTATTACGCTACAATCGTGAAACGAGGCGGTACGCTTGCAGATGCCACTTTCAACGTAGTGCTTGATTACAGCTACAAGGGTGCCAACGGTGAGGACAAACACGAGACAGCATCGACAGGTACGGTAATCAATCCTGTTGTACCGCGTCCGTACTGGCCGCTTTACAGATATAATTACCGCAGACTTGAAACAAATCCGAAGGATAATTATGACTATGGCAAAATCCTTGTACCTGTAGGCGACATAACCGGAAAGACTCAGCAGGAAGCTATTGACGCCGGATTGCTTAAAGAAGCATACATAAAATTTGAAGGCGAAGAATTTACCCCGCGTACATTTGACCTTCAGGTAGATTTCTACCGTCCGAACGTCAACAAGGATATATATACTTTCTATGATATCCAGTATGATGTGACATTGGAGAACTCTAAGGAGCTTGTACCTCTGAATATGGAGGCAGTGCTCCACGATGTGGACTATGAGGAAAAGAAATATCCCAACCGTTACCGCATGGAGTTCTACGGTATGCACCCGCGTAACGATATCTATCCCGTTGTGACGTTCGTCAAGACTGAGTATATACCGCGCAAGACCGGCGACGGTCTGCCCTCCAACCCGAATAAGTTCAAGACACAGGTTGGAACATTCGGCGAAAAGCTTGTGATCGAATGCAAACGTGCTATCGATGTCATTACCGGCGAAAAGGGTCTTCAGAATGTGCACCTCGGTTGGATCAAGCGTTCGGAGGGCAAGTATGACTGGATGTATAAGGGTCATGAGGATTTCGAAGACCCCAACGAGACTCAAAAACCGGTGGATAACAAATATGAGGACAAAGATGCCACCAACAGTTTTGAACCGTTATATTATCTGATCGAGGTAGAAGGTACTCAGGGCGAATACTCGATGTACAACTATCTCGTGCCTCACCACAAGAACCATCAGGATGGTATGAAGGATGAGACTGGCAAAGTAGTAATCAAGACTGACCCCAAACTCGGATACATACTCAACGATACAGACCCGCTTATCGGTACGTATATTGCAAAGGACTTCAAGACCAATGAGTTCCCCACGGTGAAGGCAACTGCGATGTATATCTTCCAGCGTAATATAACCGGAGCTGACAGAGATGATGTGATATCGACCAACTTCAACCGTCTTGAAGTGATTTCGCAGGAATTCAAGAGTGCCGGCACGCAGAGCAGCGCGAATGCTCCCGCCCGCATAAGAGAGGATGCTACGAATTCTGACTGGGCGAATGAGGGTGCTGGCGACCTCCCGTATGTAGGCACTGTTCCACAGGTTGATGAATCGCGGATACTCGATATGTCGAAACCTGATGCAACTACAGGTTACAATGCCTTTGTCGCTGCCCGCGGCGCTACATACTCAAGCACTCCGATCAAGGACAATGTTACCGGCGTGGAGGATGTGATTGCCGATGGTGAAAACGGCGAGAGCGTTTACTACAACATGCAGGGTATGCGCATCGAGAAGCCTGAGACTCCGGGTGTATATTTCCGTGTCGACGGCAAGAAGGTGACTAAGTTTGTTGTGAAGTAAGATTGAAGCAATCTATATGTTGAGCGCCGGGGCGAATGCTCCGGCGCTTTTTTTTATGCTAATGGGGGTGAATGGGGCGAATGGGTCTAATAAGTCTAATGGGGTAATTATGAATTATGTTATCGCTTTAGCGCTTGCGCAGCAAGAATTGTGAGTTGGTTGGGTTGGAGGTTAGGGATTTTTTTGTTTTCTTTGGGGTATTATTGTTTTTAGTTTACTTTTGTTTCTTTGATTTTATTTTTTTGATTATGGAGACCGGATGTGTTATTGATATGGTTATGGGTGGTACGGGGATTACGGAGCTTAATGCGATGCAGCGTGCAATGGCTGCGGATTGCAGCAGGCGGGTGGTGCTTGTGGCTCCTACGGGGTCGGGGAAGACGGTGGCTTTCGTGATCAGGATGCTGCGTGAGGTGGTGCCGGGGAGGCCGGGGGTACAGGCGGTGGTTGTGGTGCCTACGCGTGAGCTTGCGCGGCAGGTGGCGGGGGTGGTGAGGGGGATTTTGAATTTTGAAGGGGGAATTTTGAATTTTGGGGGTTCCTCCGCTTACGCGTCGGCACGGGGCTGTAATAGTGGATCATTCAGATCGGCGGGATGCGGGTGGCTGTGGGGGCGGGATGAGGTGCGTGTGTCTGTATGGGGGGCATGAGATGCGGACGGAGGTGGGTGAGCTTGAGGGGGCTATGGATGCGGGGGCGGCTGTGGTGGTTGTGGCTACGCCGGGGCGGCTTGTGGACCATCTGAACCGGGGGTCGGTGGATCTGTCGGGGGTGAGGGTGGCTGTGGTGGATGAGTTTGACAAGTGTATGGAGTTGGGGTTTCGGGAGGAGATGGGACGGATTTTGAATTTTGAGGGTGGAATGGGGAGTTTTGGAAGAAATGGGGGGAGTGGGGGTAATAGGGCTAATGGGACCGATAGGACCAATGGGGCTCGCAGGGGAAATGGGGTGCCGGCGGGGGCTTGCGTGGTGCTTACTTCGGCTACGGGTGTGGGGGAAGGAGGAAGGTGGAATTTTGAAGGTGGAATTTTGAATTTTGGGGATTCCGCTTACGCGTCATCACGTGGTTGTAATAGTGGGAGCGGAACGGGGTGCGGGGGATGGAGGGTGTATGAGTTTGGGGCGGGGGAGACGGCTCCTGTGGGGGAGGTCGAGGTGACGCGGGTTATGGCGGAGGATGGGGATAAGGATGGGGCGCTTGTGGGGTTGCTGCGGTCGGTGGCGGGGGGGTGCGGCCGGGTGATTGTGTTTGTCAATCAGCGGGTGGATGCTGAACGGGTGTGGAGGTTGCTGCGGGGGGAGGGCGTGGCTGCAGTGCTGTATCACGGGGGGATGGACCAGCAGAGGCGGCGTATGGCGGTGGAGATGCTGGCGAACGGGTCGGCGCGGGTGATGGTGGCTACGGATCTGGCTGCGCGGGGGCTGGATATCGAGGGTGTGGATGCTGTGGTGCATTATGATGAGCCGGAGGATGTGGAGACGTGGACGCACCGCAACGGGAGGACGGGGCGACAGGGGGCGTCGGGAAGGGTGTATGTGATTTTGAATTTTGAAGGTGGAATTTTGAATTTTGGGGATTCCTCCGCTTACGCGTCGGCACGGGGCTGTAATAGCGGGGAGGGGGTAAATCGGCGTCCTGCGGACGCCTGTGCGGGGGGGAGTGAGAGCCCCGCACGCCTTCGCTGCGCTTCGGCGTACGGGGTTACGAATAATCGGCGTCCTGCGGACGCGTGTGCGGGTGAGGAAGGGACGCGGTTAGAAACCGCGGCTACTATGGGTGATGGGGGCGGTGTGGGGGCTGCGGGTGGCTGTGTCGATGGGTGCGGGATGCGGTTGGAAACCGGGGATAATATGGGTGATGGGGGCGGTGTGGCGAAGGTGGGATTGAACGGGGGCGGGACGCCCCCGCCCCTACGCTGCACGCTGTATATCAATGCGGGGAGGAAGGAGAAAATCTCGCGGGGGGATGTGGCGGGGTATGTGATGAAGCAGGGGGGACTGGCGCGTGAGGAGGTGGGGAGGATTGCTGTGGAGGACCATTATGCGATGGTGGCTGTGCCGGCGGAGCGGGGGGAGGAGCTGGCGCGTGTGCTGTCGGGACGGAAGATCAAGGGGGTCAGGGTGAAGGTTTCGGTAATTAGTAATTAGTAATTAGTAATTAGTAATGAAATCGCGCCGGGCTGCTGTTTTTTTTGCCCGGCGCGATTGTTGTGGGGATTAATCGGGATTATTCCTGATTATCGGGAGTTATAGAGATTTATCAGGATTTATCGGGATGAGGCTGGATTTATCCTGATGAATCGGGATTTATCCTGATTAATCGGGATAAGGTTTATGTTTTTTTACTGGAGGCCGGTGGTTGTTACGGCGCGGTCGATTTTGGCTATGAGGCCCTGGAGGACTTTGCCGGGGCCGAGTTCTACGAATTCGGTGGCTCCGTCGGCTATCATGTTTTTGATGGTCTGGGTCCAGCGGACGGGTGCGGTGAGCTGTGCCACGAGGTTGGCTTTGATTTCGGCGGGGTCGGTGTGGGGACGTGCGTCGACGTTCTGGTAGACGGGGCATACGGGGGTGTGTATGTCGGTGGCTTCGATGGCTTTGGCGAGCTCGGCGCGTGCGGGTTCCATGCAGGGTGAGTGGAATGCGCCGCCTACTTTGAGTCGGAGGGCGCGTTTGGCTCCTGCGGCGAGGAGTTTTTCACATGCGGCGTCGATGGCTTCGATTTCGCCGGAGATGACGATCTGTCCGGGGCAGTTGTAGTTGGCGCATACGACGGTGCCGGGAATTTCGGCGCAGATCTGCTCGACGGTTTCGTCGGGGAGTGCGAGTACGGCAGCCATTGTGGAGGGGTTGAGCTCGCATGCTTTCTGCATGGCGTGTGCGCGGGCTGCGACGAGGCGGAGGCCGTCTTCAAATGCCATTGCGCCGGCTGCGACGAGTGCGGAGAATTCGCCGAGGGAGTGGCCGGCTACCATGTCGGGGTTGAAGTCGGGGCCGAGTGTCTTGGCGAGGATTACGGAGTGGAGGAAGATGGCAGGCTGGGTGACGGAGGTCTGACGGAGGTCTTCGTCGGTGCCGTTGAACATGAGGTCGGTGATGCGGAAGCCAAGGATTTCGTTGGCTTTCTCAAACATGTCGCGGGCTACGGGGTTGTTGTCGTAGAGGTCTTTGCCCATGCCTACGAACTGGGCGCCTTGGCCGGGGAATACAAATGCTTTCATTTTTTAGTTGGTTTTTTTGGTTGGGACAAAGGTACGAAAATAATTTTGAATTTGGAATTTTGGATTTTGAATGCGGGTTGGCGGGGGGATTCCTCCGCTTACGCGTCGGCACGGGGCTGGAATAGCTTTTTTTAGGTGAAATGATGGCAATTTATGTGAAAATTTGTAACTTTGCGGTTGCAACCGGGTTGAGTGTTGTAAATCGGCGTCCTGCGGACGCCATTGCAGGGGGTCGTTGCAGCCCCGCACGCCTCGCTGCGCTTCGGCATACGGGGTTACGAATAATCGGCGTCCTACGGACGCCTGCGGGGGTAAGGAGGACCCGCGGTTGGAAACCGCGGCTACTACGGGTGATGGGGCTGGTGTGTGGGCCGGGGGTGCCTGTGTCGATTGGGGCGGGGTGTCGGCGAGAGCCGACGGGTTATGTATTGTATGTAAGGTAAAAAAGTAATTTTGTTTATTTATGAAGATTAACGGTGCAATTGATTTCAGGCCGAAGATTTTGTCGAGCCTGAAGGGGTATGATGGCTCGCGGTTGCGTGCGGACGTGATTGCGGGTGTGGTTGTGGGTATTGTGGCGCTGCCGCTGGCTATCGCTTTCGGTATCGCGAGCGGTGTGAGTCCTACGATCGGTTTGATTACGGCTATCATCGGTGGTTTCTTGGTGTCGGCGCTGGGCGGATGCTCGGTGCAGATCGGTGGGCCGACGGGTGCGTTTATCGTGATTGTGGCGAATATCATCGCTACTTACGGGCTTGAGGGTCTGGCCATCGCTACGTTTATGGCGGGGTTGATTTTGGTGCTGATGGGTGTGTTCAAGCTTGGCACGGTCATCAAGTTTATTCCGTATCCGATTGTGGTGGGTTTTACGGCGGGTATCGCGGTGACGATTTTCTCGACGCAGATGAATGACTTTTTCGGGCTGGGCATCAAGGGGTTGCCGAGCGAGTTTCTGCCTAAATGGGGAGAGTATTTCCGGAATATCGGGAGTATAGACTGGGCTACGCTTGGAGTGGGTGTGGTGTCGCTCGGTATCATGATTGTGACGCCTAAGATTTCGAAGAAGCTGCCGGGGGCGCTTATCGCGATTATTCTTGCTACGGCGGGATTGTGGATATTGGGGCTGGTGACTGATGCGTTTGACGGTGTGGCTACGATCGGGAGCCGTTTCGGTAAGATGTCGACGGATATTCCGACGCCGCATGGGTTCAAGCTGGATATGGCGACTATCAATATGCTGCTGCCGTCGGCGTTTACGATTGCGGTGTTGGGTGCGATAGAGTCGCTGCTTTCGGCTACGGTGGCTGACGGTGTGACGGGTTCGAGGACGAATTCGAACACGGAGCTTATCGGGCAGGGTGTGGCTAATGTGGTGGTGCCGCTGTTCGGCGGTATTCCAGTGACGGGAGCGATAGCGCGCACGATGACGAATATCACGAACGGTGGCCGCACTCCGGTGGCGGGTATCATTCATGCGGCCGTGCTGCTGCTTATATTCCTGTTTCTTATGCCGCTTATCAACATGATACCGATGGCGTGCCTTGCTGCTGTGCTTATCATGGTGTCATATAATATGAGCGGGTGGAGGACTATCGTGCATATCTTCAAGGCTCCGAAGAGTGATATCTCGGTATTAGTGGTGACGTTTATCCTGACTGTGATTTTCGACCTTACGATTGCCATCGAGATAGGGTTGCTGTTAGCTGTGGTGCTTTTCCTGCGGCGTGTGATGCAGAATTCGGAAATCAAGGTGTACTCGGAGCAGCTCGATGTGGCCGAGGGCACGGATTCGGACAATCATGAGGTGCTCGACGTGGCGAAGGGTGTGTCGATATATGAGATTGACGGTCCGTTCTTCTTCGGTATAGCGACGAAGTTTGACGAACTGATGCGTACGAGCCTGGCGGATAAGCCTGTGGTGAGGATCATAAGGATGCGCAAGGTGTCGTTTATCGATGCGACGGGACTGCACAACCTTGAGGCGCTTGTGGCGTCGTCGGAGGCCGAGGGGATAGAGGTGGTGCTGTCGGGAGTGCACGAGAATGTGCGCCAGACGCTCGAGCATGCGGGCTTTGACAAGCTGCTGCCGAGGGAACGCGTGTGCGACCATATCACTAAGGCGGTGGCGATGGCCAACAGTATCGTGGCCGGGAAAAAATAAAAAAAATCGTGGAAAAGCGAAAAATATTTGAAAAAATATTTGCAGATGAAAAAAAATGCTTAACTTTGCAAAGTTTTTGAAGCACAAATTATTGTTTTATTATTTAATTCTTAAGAAAAAATGAAAAAAGTATTTTTGTCACTCGCTGTACTTGCTTCTGTAGCAATGGTATCTTGCAACAAGAAAGCTGCTTCTGAAGGTGAAAACGCTGAAGCTGCTAACGATTCAGTAGCTGCTACTGAAGCTGTTGTAGCTGAGGAAACTGTAGTAGTTGAGAACGATTCTATCGCCAACGATTCTATCGCCAACGATTCTATCGCAAAATAATCTAAGTATAGCGATACTTTAAAACAGCATAAAAGCGGCCGCACTATGGTGCAGCCGCTTTTTTTAATTTTGAATGGGGAATTTTGAATTTTGAATTTTTGGGGGGCAGGGGTGGTAAGGTCATTAAGGTCATTAAGGTCATTAAGGTCATTAAGGTCATTAAAGTCATTAGGGTCATTAGGGTCATTAGGGTCATTAGGGTCATTAGGGTCATTAAGGTCATTAAGGTCATTAAGGTCATTAAGGTCGTTAAGGTCATTAGGGTCTTTAATGATGAGGGGGGAGGGGGAGAGGGGAACAAATTTTTTTTGGTGGAGAGGGTGGCGGTGGGATTTTTGGGTGGTTTGGGGAACAAATGGATATATTGGTATGTTTTTTTTACGAATGCGGTCTTATTTTTTTGAGGCCTACATGTGATATTTACGTTTCTAAAATATATTGATATGTTTTCACAAAAACGAGGGCACATGCTGCATGGCGTGCTTCTTATCGCTCTATTTTCGTGCGCGGCTTTCTATATCGGAAGCGCGCAGGTGTTTACGGCGCTGTCAATCAGTCCGTTGATTATCGGTATCATATTGGGTATGATTTATGCAAATCTGCTGAGGATGCATCTGCCGGAGACGTGGGTGCCGGGCATACAGTTCTGCTCGAAGCGGTTGCTGCGTATCGGTATCATACTTTACGGGTTCAGGCTTACGTTTCAGGATATCGCTGCCGTGGGGGTGGCGGGGATAACAGTCGATGCCATAATCGTGACTGTGACGATAATCGGGGGGTATTTCTTCGGAAGCCGTGTGCTGAAGATGGATAAGGATACGGCGATGCTTACGTCGGTGGGGAGCGGAGTGTGCGGCGCGGCGGCTGTGCTCGGCGCCGAGGCTACGATGCGTTCGAAGCCGTACAAGACGGCTGTGGCTGTGGCTACGGTGGTGATATTCGGCACGGTGGCGATGTTTGTGTATCCGGCGGCTTACCGGTCGGGTGTGCTTGACCTTACGCCGACGGAGATGGGCATATTCGGAGGGTCGACGCTGCATGAGGTGGCTCACGCTGTTGGCGCCGGCAATGCGTTGGGCGACGATATTGCATCTACGACGGTGATTGTGAAGATGATACGCGTGATGATGCTTGTGCCGGTGCTGTTGCTGCTCGGTGTTTGGGCGGCGCGCAGGGCACGCGGCGGCGAGGCAGGTGCCGAGGGTGGCAAGGGCAAGGTGGCCGTGCCGTGGTTTGCTTTCGGGTTCTTAGCTGTGATAGGGCTTAATTCGCTGTCGGTGTATCTCAATACGCTGTCGACGCCGTTGGGTATACCTTCGTGGGGGAGCGATCTGATTAATTATGTGGATACGTTCCTCCTGACGATGGCTATGGTGGCACTGGGCGCGGAGACGAGTTTCGACAAGTTCAAGAAGGCGGGCGCGAAGCCGTTTATTCTCGCCGGGGTGCTGTTTGTGTGGCTTATCGGCGGCGGGTATGTGCTGGCGAAGTATCTGGCTCCGGCGCTGATGTAGGTGGTAATTTGGGTAAGTAGCTAAGGTAGCAGCTTAGCTAAGGTAGCTATTATAGCTAATATAGCTATTATAGCTATTATAAATAAGCCGCGCTTGCTTTTTGGGCAGGCGCGGCTTGTTTGTTATTTTGGGGGTTATTGCTATCAGTCGGCGATGAGGTTGTGGCCTGTCATTTCTGCCGGCTGGGGAAGTCCCATTATGTGGAGGATTGTGGGGGCTACGTCGGCGAGGATACCGTCGGCGATTCTGGCGTTGCGGTCGGCTGTGACGTAGACGCAGGGCACGGGGTTGAGGGAGTGTGCCGTGTTGGGGGTGCCGTCGGGGTTGATGGCGTTGTCGGCGTTGCCGTGGTCGGCGATGATGATTACCTCATAGCCGGCGGCTTTGGCTGCCTCTACGGTGTCGTTGACGCATTGGTCGACGGCTTTTACCGCTTTCTGTATTGCTTCGTAGACTCCGGTGTGGCCTACCATGTCGCCGTTGGCGAAGTTGACCACGATGAAGTCGAATTTCTCGGAGCGGATGGCGTCGACGAGTTTGTCCTTGACCTCGAATGCGCTCATCTCGGGCTGGAGGTCGTAGGTGGCTACCTTGGGCGATGCCACGAGGATGCGTTCCTCGCCTTCGTAGGGGGCTTCACGGCCGCCGTTGAAGAAGAAGGTGACGTGGGCGTATTTCTCGGTCTCGGCGATGTGGAGCTGCTTTTTGCCGAGCGAGGAGAGGTATTCGCCGAGGGTGTTGTCGACGTTCTCCTTGTCGAAGAGGATGTGCACGCCGGTGAATGAAGAGTCGTAGGGGGTCATGCAGTAGTATTGCAGGCCGGGGATGGTGTGCATGCCTTCTTCGGGCATATCGTGCTGGGTGAGTACGATTGTGAGCTCTTTGGCGCGGTCGTTGCGGTAGTTGAAGAATATTACAGCGTCGCCTTCCTTGATGGTGCCGTCGACGTTGGCGTTGTTGATGGGTTTGATGAACTCGTCGGTCACGTCGGCGTCGTAAGAGTCCTGCATGGCTTTTACCATGTCGGTAGCCTGGGTGCCTTCACCGTTGACGAGGAGGTCGTAGGCCACTTTGACGCGGTCCCAGCGCTTGTCGCGGTCCATGGCATAGTAACGTCCTATGATGGAAGCGATTGTGCCGGCTGATTTTTCGGTGTGAGCCTGAAGCTGCTCGATGAAGCCTTTGCCCGAACGTGGGTCGGTGTCACGGCCGTCCATGAAGCAGTGGATGTATACTTTTTCGAGACCGTATTGCTTTGCGATGTCGCAGAGGGCAAAGAGATGGTCGAGCGAAGAGTGTACGCCTCCGTCGGAGGTAAGACCCATGAAGTGGAGCGCCTTGCCTGAGTTTTTGGCGTAGGTGAACGCTTCCTTTATCTGCGGGTTGTCGAGGATGGAGCCGTCTTTGATGGCCTTGTTGATTTTCACGAGGTCCTGGTAGAGGACGCGGCCGGCACCGATGTTGAGGTGTCCTACCTCGGAGTTGCCCATCTGTCCGTCGGGCAGACCGACGTTCTCGCCGCTTGCCTGCAGTTCGGAGTTGGGATAGTCTTTGATGAGGGAGTCCCAATAAGGGGTGGGAGTCGAGTAAATAGCGTCGCTTTTTGTGTGGTTGCCGATGCCCCAGCCGTCGAGTATCATCAGCAGTGCTTTCTTTGCCATAATATTATGTTGTTTAGTTAGAATTTTGGATACAAAGGTACGAAATAATTTTGAATTTTGAAGGTTGAATTTTGAATGTGGGGGTAGTCGGGAGGTATTGTCGCCTGCGCAAAAGGGAGGAGCCGATGTGACTCCTCCCTTCACGTTTCAACTATTTATTTATGAGAGCCTAAATATCCAGTATCACTACTCGATACAAAGGACGAGGGATGCTGTTTAAGTAGTCGGCCCCGGGTCGGGAAAACCGCGTCGGCAGTTGCCCGCTCTCGTTTCCCGGGGTTTATAATAATAACAAGCCTGAGGGGATAAGGGTGGGGGAAAATCAGCTAAAAGGTATTAAAGTATGTTAGAGAAAAGGGGGCGGAAATGTTAACGGGGCTGTTTTGTGTTAAAATCGGCATGAAATGCGGCTTCTCGGGGTGTGAGGAGGCCTTCGTCGACGAGTGAGCGCACGAGATTGATGACCGCCGGAGCGGGCACGCCGAGTATCGATACGAGGGGGTCGATGCCGATGCCCGAGGGCTGCGAGGCGAGTGCGATGACGCGTTGACGCATCGCGGGTGTGTCGATGGAGCGCGAGGAGGATTTGCGGGCGCGGCATACGTCGCATTTGCCGCAGGGCTCCGCCGAACTTTCGCCGAAATAGCGGAGCATGCCGGCTACGCGGCATTCGTCGTGGCTGAATGCGAAGCGGCGCACGGCTGCGAGACGGAGCGCCGCATGGCGGCGCCGGTCCTCATAGACGGCACGTGGGAAAATCAGGTGCTGCGGTTCCTCGCGCGAAGTGGTGAACAGGATGTAGGGTGACGTGCGGCGCGGGACGTAGTGGAGCACATGCATGCGCGACAGGAGCAGCAGATTGTCGTAGACGGCCTGCTCGGTGATGGAGAGGCGGCGTGCGATGACCGGTTCGCTGATGTATTCGTAGTCGGTGAATATGCCGGTCGATGTGCGAAGGAGAGCCTGCAGCACGGAGTCGGCGGCGTCGGGAAGCTCGAGGTCGTAGAGTTCGTGGCGCTGCATGAGCACCATGACGCGTGAACGGGTGGTCACCTCGTCGGAGTATTCGATGTAGCCGGCCTGTGAGAGAATGCGCAGGGCGGGGTCGACCACGCGGGGATGGAAATGAAAACGGGTGCAGAATAGCTGTAGGTTGAATTCAAACACCTTGTTGTAGCCTTCGCCTACGGCCACGTCGAGGAAATTGCACGTGAGCTCGTAGATGCGGCGTATGATGTCCTTGTCGGGGAAGGCCTCGGAGAGACGCCGCGAAAGCGTGGCTTTGTCGTGGCGGCATGTGAGGAGCACGGCGAAAGAGGGGAGGCCGTCGCGCCCGGCACGTCCCGCTTCCTGGTAATACTCTTCGAGTGAGGGGGGGATGTCGTAGTGTATGACCAGGCGTACGTCGGGTTTGTCGATGCCCATGCCGAACGCGTTGGTGGCCACGATGACACGCGTAGTGCCGGCTTTCCATGCGTTCTGACGTTCCTGTTTGTCCTCGGGCATGAGTCCGGCGTGGTAGGCGGCGGCGGGTATGCCTGCGGCAAGAAGCATTTCGGCCAGTTCGCGGGTACGACGGCGCGAGCGCACGTAGACGATGGCCGTGCCGGGCACCTTGTTGAGTATGTCGATGATTTTACCCTCCTTGTAGTCGGTGTCGCGCACGATATAGGAGATATTGTCGCGGGTGAAGCTGCGGCGGAATATGGCCGGCGATTTCATCAGCAGGCGCGAGGCGATGTCGTCGATTACTTCGGGTGTGGCCGAGGCCGTGAGCGCGAGTACAGGCACGGTGGGGAACATCTGCCTGAGCGTGGCGATACGCAGATATGAGGGGCGGAAGTCGTAGCCCCACTGTGATATGCAGTGCGCCTCGTCGACCACGATGAGGCTTATGTCGAACAGCCGCAACGTGTCGGCGAAAGAGGGTGACTGAAGTTTTTCGGGGGAGATGTAGAGCAGCCGCGCCTTGCGCAGACGGCAGCGGTCGAGGGCGAGATTGATTTCGCGGAGCGAGAGGCCGGAATGGAGATATACGGCGCGTATGCCTACGGCGTTGAGGTTGTCGACCTGGTCCTTCATCAGCGAGATGAGCGGGGTGACGACCACCGTGATGCCGGGCAGGAGCATGGCGGGAACCTGGAAAGTGACCGACTTGCCGCCTCCGGTGGGGAGCAGGCCTATGGTGTCGCGCCCCGACAGGATGGAGTCTATGATGTCGCGCTGGAGCGGACGGAATGAGTCGTAGCCCCAGTAGCGGCGCAGAATTTCCTCGGGTGTGCACTGCTGTCGGGCGTCGTCGCAGGTATCGTATGATTCTTGGGTTTCCGGCATCATTTACAGGGATGTATGCCCTTGACCTGAAGCTGAATGTTGTCGGAGGCGTTGCGGTGCTTGTTCTCCTCGATGGTGTAGCAGATGTCGAACGGCTTTCCGGCATGAATATGGTCGAAGTGCTCGGCAAGGTTGAACGCGATGCCGTTGAACACCTTTCCCGAAGTGTCGTCGACGAGTTCGAGCTTGATGTGCTCAAGCTGCTTGCCTACGAGTTTGCTCGTGCCGAAGTCGGTGACACGACGCGTGCAGAACACCGGTTTCTGGTTGCCCGGCCCGAACGGGTTGAAGCGCTTTAGCAGGGATAGCAGGCGCGGGGTGATGTCGGCGAATGTGATGAACGTGTCGATGTCGAGCTGCGGGGTGAGCTGTGTGGTGGTAATGTTCTTTGCCACATACTCCTCGAAGCGGCGTGTGAACTCGGGTATATTCTCCTCCTTGAGCGAGAGGCCGACGGCGTAGGTGTGGCCGCCGAAATTCTCGAGCAGGTCGCGCGCGGCGTCGACGGCTTTGTAGATGTCGAAACCCTGGACGGAGCGTGACGAGCCGGTGGCAAGGCCGTTGGAATGCGTGAGCACGACAGCCGGCTTGTAGTAGACTTCGGTCAGGCGCGATGCCACGATGCCGATTATGCCGCGGTGCCATTCCTTGTTGTAGATAACAATGGATTTCTTATCGGAATGGAGTTCGTCGCGCGAACTGAGTATGGTGTTGGCTTCCTCGGTGATGCGCTTGTCGAGCTCCTTGCGGTCCTTGTTGTACTGGTCGATGGCCTTTGCCTTCTCGAGGGCTTCGGCTGCGTCGCGTGCCACAAGCAGGTCGACAGCCTCGCGTCCGCTCTGCATGCGTCCGGAAGCGTTGATGCGGGGGCCGATTTTGAATATCACGTCGGAGATGGTGATTTCGCGTCCTGTCAGGCCGCTTATGCGCAGTATCGCACGCAGACCCATGTTGGGGTTGGAGTTGATGCGTCGCAGGCCGTGGTAGGTGAGGATGCGGTTTTCACCCGTCATCGGCACTATGTCGGCGGCTATGCTTACGGCGACAAGGTCGAGCATCCCCTCGAGGTCAATGGGATTGATGCCGTTGGACATAGAGAACCCCTGCATGAACTTATATCCTACGCCGCATCCCGACAGGTGGGGGTAGGGGTAGGTGGAGCCTTCGAGCTTGGGGTTGAGGATGGCTACGGCCGGCGGCAGTTCGTCGTCGGGCACGTGATGGTCGCAGATTATGAAATCAATGCCGAGCGATGCGGCGTATTTTATTTCCTCGATAGCCTTTATGCCGCAGTCAAGGATTATGACGAGCTTCACGCCCTGCTGGTGGAATTCGTCGATGACGCGGCGCGATATTCCATATCCCTCGTCGTAGCGTGTCGGGATATAGTAGTCGATGTTGGAGTAGTAGTTCAGGAGATATTTGTAGACGAGCGACACGGCGGTGGTGCCGTCGACGTCATAGTCTCCGTAGACCATAATGCGTTGCTTGCTCCCCATGGCACGGTTGAGACGAGCCACTGCGAGGTCCATCTGGGGCATCAGGAAAGGGTCGTGGAGGTCGCGCAAAGAGGGGCTGAAAAACTGCTCGGCCTCCTTTACTGACGTCACTCCTCTCTGTACCAGGAGCTCACAAATGGCTGGTGTGTCGGCATAACGCTTTGCCAACGCAGTCTCCATTTTCTGTTGTTCGGGTGTCAAGGGTAAGTAATTCCATTTACTTATCATTTATGTTGTTTTTTTATTATCATGGCAGGGGCGTCACTGTGGGAAGTATACGCCGAATCCCGTGACCTGTAAGCTCGCCTTGAGGGTCGCGGGTGGAGAGAAGTCAAGTGGCCTGCGGGGAGGGAACCGGCTCCTGTGAAGTAAATCAGTGATAAGTTACGATAAGCAATGGGGAGCCACGGGCCGATGCTTCCCGGTGTCAAGTCGGAGAGAGACCGGTGGAAGCTGAAGGCACTATTATGCCACTATCACGCAAATTTACATAAAATATTCCGATTACTGAACGTATATCTTATATTTCGGGCGCGAAATTGTATAAAATAGTGTTAAATATTTAAAAATGGATAAGGTCAGGCTCCGGGCTTTTCGGCGACGTGGTTGATGTGTACGTCCATCTGCGGGAACGGGAAATTGATGCCGTGGGATGGCAACTCGTTGTATATCCGCTCATTGTAATCGTAGAATACAGCCCAGTAGTTGTCGCTTTCCACCCACGCGCGCACCTGAAGCTGCACGCTTGAGTCGGCAAGTTCGTTGACTACGACCGAGGGGTCGCGGGTGACGCGCGGCTTAAGAGCCTTTATGTTGTGGTCGCGTGCTTCCTGCCATCGGTCGAGAGCCTCCTTCACTTTGTCCTTGCGCGAGAATATGCGGCGCAGTAATCCGGGCTTGTGCGGTTCGGGCATTACATCGGCCGGGGCGGCGTGTGGGTCATCGGTGTCATCGAGGAGGTGGAGCTCGTCGGACGATTCGCGTATGATGCGGTGGTCGTCGGTGAACATGTCGAGTATGGCCTTGCGGGCAGTTTCCACTGAATCGCCGTAGGATATTGACACATTCCATGCCACGCGGCGGTATTCCTCGCGCGACCAGTTGTTGACACTCGACGTGGAGAGTCCGCCGTTGGGTATGATGATGGCCTTGTTGTCGTAGGTGGTTATTACGGTGTGGAATATCTGTATCTCGCGTACGGTGCCTGCATATCCCTGGGCTTCGATGTAGTCGCCGACCTTGTATGGCTTGAGCAGAAGTATGAGCACGCCTCCGGCAAAATTCTGCAACGTGCCGCTCAGAGCCATACCGATGGCCACACCGGCCGAGGCAAAGAGTGCCAGGAATGAGCTTGTCTCTATGCCGAGTATGCCGATTACGGTGATTATCAGTATGAAATACAGTACGATTTTGATAAAACTCAGAATAAACGTGGTGAGCGAGTTGTCGACCTGGCGCCGCACGAGCACGGAGGCGATAAGGCGGTATATGCGCCGTATGATGAATTTGCCGATGTAGAACACGGCAATCGCTATGGCTACGTCAATGGCAAAATTGACAAGGCGTTGGGAAAGGTCGCTGATGAAATCGTTGAACGAAAAGTTTTTCAGCTGCTCGATGCCTTTGCTCATGTCGATGCCCTTGGCCGGATTGAGATCCACTAAATCGTTCTGAGTCTGAAACATAGTGCGTAGAGTATAGTTGATACGTTATCTGCGGAGTGCCGACGCTACGTCTGTGGCCCATTGCAGGTTGCCGTAGTTGTAGCCGTCGGTTTCGGAAAATTCGGGAATACCTGTCGACAGTCCGGAGTGATGCGTGAGCGGCAGCACGTTCCATATCCGCGGGGTGGCAGCCTTGTAGACGATGACATTGCCAAGCGCGTTGTCGAAAGCGGCTTTCAGCTCCGGATGCTGCGACGCAAGGTCGCCGACGTATTGTCCGAAATCAAAAAGATAACATTTGTAGGTCATGAATTGTTGGGGCGCGAAGCCGGCGGATGTGACGTTGTTGGCCTCATACACTGCCCGTGTGGCGTCGGCAAGCGCATCGAGTCCGGACGTGTCGATTACTGAAATGGTGCAGGTGCGGTTCTGTTCCGACATGGCATTGTAGAAATCGAAAGTGGTGCGTGCGGCGCCTGCGAGGTCGGCGTCGGCTTTGAGCAGGTAGCGGAGAGTCTCGTCGTATGGCATGCCCGATGCCGGCAGTTCGGTGGATGAGCCTACGATACGGTCGGCACAATCACGCAGCTCGTATGCCACCTCGACGCCTGCCATGTAGCAGCAGTCGAAGTAGATGTAGTCGAAGCCTTTGCCGCGGAGTGTGGCGGCGAGGGTCGTGACGTTCATGTAGCGGCCGCCGTCGTCGCCGAACGATAGCGGAGTCATTTCATCTGCGCTTCGTGCGTTTGACCGTACGGACTGTTCCATTCCGTTTTCAATCCACCCGCTCCCGTGGCTCCAGAGTATTATGCCGTAGCGCGATGCCGGGGCGTAGCGGCGGAAGTCGTCGATGACGCGGTTCATGCGTGCCGATGAGACCGATGAGGCGGATTTGTCGTAGGTAGCTACGATGCGTTCGCCGTAGGCGGTTATCTCCTTGAGCACTGGTGCGGAGTTGCGTGCGTGATGGTAGACGAACAGGCGTGAGTCGCCGAAATCGCCTTGCTTTTCGGCAATCGCCATCTCGTTGAGGTCGTCGGTGTCATAGTGCGCGGCGCCGAGCGAATTGTTGGCGACCATGTAGACGAGTACGGCGCGCGGACATTCGGGGGCGGGACCGTCCTCATGATCGGAACATCCTGTGAGCATCATGACCGGAACTACCAGAAACAATATTTTTAATATCAGAATTTTCATAGGATTGCAAAGATAGTGAAAATATCCGATACCCGAAAAAAACATGCGGCCCGACAGGGAGATTGAAATCGCCCGCCGCTACCCTTAGGAGCCGCATTTTGTTGCGGGAATGGAAAAAAAGTTGTAACTTCGCGGCGGAAACCCAATCATCACGTTCAGCAACGCATGGTAATATTTTTCAAAAAAGGGACCGGCTTAATCTACGGTATTGAGACCGATCATCGCTTCAACGAGCAAGAGATTGAGCGCCTTACATGGCTGCTCTCGGGTGCAAAACCCTTGTCGTCAACTTCAGTAAAAGGTGTGTATCGCGGACCGCGAAAGGAGATGATAACCCCCTGGAGCACAAACGCAGTAGAAATCACCCAAAATATGGGCTTGAGCGGCATCACGCGTATCGAACAGTTCGTCAGGACGGAACCTGACGCCGACTACGACCGTATGCTCTACCGCATCTACGACGGCATCAATTCACATGTGTTCGATACCAACCGCAAGCCTGACGAGGTGGTGTATATCGACGATATACGGGAATACAACAAGGCTGAAGGCCTCGCCCTGTCGCCCGACGAGGAGCAGTATCTCGACGAGCTGGCAAAAAAACTCGGCCGCAAGCTGACCGACAGCGAGGTGTTCGGATTCTCGCAGGTCAACTCGGAGCACTGCCGCCACAAAATATTCAACGGCACCTTCGTAATCGACGGCGAGGAGAAACCCCTCTCGCTTTTCAAATTAATCAAAAAGACATCGCAGGAAAACAAGAACGCCCTTGTGTCGGCCTATAAGGACAACGTGGCGTTTGTGAAGGGCCCGAAGGTCGAGCAATTCTCGCCCGAGCACCCCGACCGTCCCGACTATTTCCGCGTAAAAGACATAGACACCGTAATATCACTTAAGGCCGAGACCCACAACTTCCCCACCACGGTCGAGCCCTTCAACGGCGCTGCTACCGGTACCGGAGGTGAAATCCGCGACCGTCTCGGCGGCGGTAAGGCTTCGCTGCCTATCGCCGGAACGGCTGTCTATATGACATCATATCCCCGTCTCAGCCCCGAACACCGCTATGAACTCATGATGAATCCGCGTGTGTGGCTCTACCAGACACCGGCCGACATCCTTATCAAAGCCTCCAACGGTGCCTCGGATTTCGGCAACAAGTTCGGCCAGCCGCTTATCTGCGGTTCGCTCCTGACGTTCGAGCACGAGGAGGACGGACGCTTCTACGCCTACGACAAGGTAATCATGCTTGCGGGCGGCGTCGGCTTCGCGGCTAAGAAAGACGCTATCAAGGGCGTGCCCGGAGCAGGCGAGAAAGTCGTGGTGATGGGCGGTGACAACTACCGTATCGGTATGGGCGGCGGCGCAGTGTCGTCGGTCGAGACCGGTCAGTATGCCAACGCCATAGAGCTCAACGCCGTGCAGCGTGCCAACCCCGAGATGCAGAAGCGTGTGGCCAACGTCATACGCGCCCTCGCCGAGGATGACGTGAACCCCATCATCTCTATCCACGACCACGGCGCAGGCGGTCACCTCAACGCCCTGTCGGAACTCGTCGAGGCTACCGGAGGCCACATCGACCTCGATGCTCTCCCCGTAGGCGACAAGACGCTGTCGGCCAAGGAGATTGTGGGCAACGAGAGTCAGGAACGCATGGGCTTCGTAATCAATGCCAAAGATATACCCTACGTGGAGCGCATAGCGCAGCGCGAGCGTGCTCCGCTTTATGTCGTAGGCGAGACCACAGACGACAACCGTTTCGTGTTCGAGGACAAGGACGGCAGCCGTCCCATCGACCTCGCCATGGAGGATATGTTCGGCAACTCTCCCAAGACGATAATGCGCGACAATACCGTAGAGCGCACATATACAGCCGCCGACACCGACGAAAACCATATCGAGGAGTATCTCCGCGGAGTGCTCTCGCTCGAGGCTGTGGCCTGCAAGGATTGGCTGACCAACAAGGTGGACCGTTCGGTCACCGGCAAGGTGGCGCGCCAGCAGTGCCAGGGCGAAATCCAGCTCCCGCTGAGCGACTGCGGCGTCGTGGCGCTCGACTACAACGGACATGCAGGTATCGCCACTTCAATCGGTCACGCCCCGCAGGTGGCGCTTGCCGACTCGGCCAAGGGCTCGGTGATGGCAATCGCCGAATCCCTTACCAATATCGCCGGAGCAAATCTGGCCAAGGGCTTGAAATCGGTTTCGCTGTCGGCCAACTGGATGTGGCCCTGCAAGAACGAAGGCGAGGACGCCGCCCTCTACCGTGCGGTCGAGGCCTGCTCCGATTTCGCCTGCTCGCTCGGCATCAATATTCCTACCGGAAAAGACTCATTGTCGATGACACAGAAATATGGCGAAAACAAAGTGTACGCGCCCGGCACGGTGATTATTTCGGCGGCCGGCGAGGTGGCCGATGTGCGCCGCACGCTTTCTCCCGTGCTTTCGCCGCGTGTTTCGACATTATATTATATAGATTTCTCGTCGGATGCATTGCGACTGGGCGGTTCGGCACTCTATCAGTCGCTCAACAAAGTCGGTTCCGACGCTCCGACAGTGACTGACCCCGCAAAATTCGCGGCCGCGTTCGAGACCATGCAGAAACTCGTGAAGCAGCGCAAACTGCTTGCCGCTCACGACGTATCGGCCGGTGGTCTTGTGACGACGCTTCTCGAGATGACTTTCGCCAACACCGACGGCGGTGTGTTCTTCCATACTACCGGTTTCAAGATGTACGGCGAGGAAGACCTCGTCAAGATACTGTTTGCCGAGAATCCCGCAATGGTAATCCAGGTCGACGACAGGAAGAAAGCCGCCGTGGAGAAGATACTCGACGATGCCGGCGTGAAATATTTCCCCATCGGTTACCCCACCGACGAGCGCACCGTAATGATAGAGCATGGCGAGAAGGAACTGCTCCTCGGCATCGACTATCTGCGCGACGTATGGTTCGAGACATCGTATCTGCTCGACCGTCTGCAGAGCGGCGCCGAATGCGCTGCGATGCGTTTCGAGAACTATAAGAAGCAGCCGATACGTTACCGTATACCGGCGTCGTTCAAGGGCACTGTCGAGGCTCTCGGTCTTGACCGCCGTCACAAAGAGCCGTCGAAAGCGCGTTGCGCCATCATCCGCGAGAAGGGTGTCAACTCCGAGCGCGAGATGGCCTACTCGCTCTATATGGCAGGCTTCGAGGTGAAGGATGTGCACATGACCGACCTCATGTCGGGCCGCGAGACACTCGACGATGTCAACCTCATAGTGTTCTGCGGCGGATTCTCCAACTCCGACGTGCTCGGTTCGGCAAAAGGCTGGGCAGGCGGATTCAAGTGGAACGATAAGGCAAAAGAGACATTGCGCCGCTTCTTCGCCCGCGAGGACACGCTCTCGCTCGGTATATGCAACGGCTGCCAGCTCATGATCGAGCTCAACCTCATCAATCCCGAGCATGAGAAACCGACCCGCATGGAGCACAACATATCGCACAAATTCGAGTCGCAGTTCCTCGGGGTCAAGATACCTCAGAACAATTCGGTCATGATGGGTTCGCTGTCGGGCATGAAGCTCGGTATCTGGGCGGCCCACGGCGAAGGCAAATTCAATCTGCCCATGCCGCTGAGCGAATACAATATCGTGGCGCAGTACAACTATTCGGCTTATCCCGCCAACCCCAACGGCTCGCGTGCGGCGGTTGCCGGTATCGCGTCGAAAGACGGCCGTCATCTGGCCATGATGCCTCACCCCGAGCGCGCCATGTTCCCGTGGCAGTGCGGATATTATCCCGCCAACCGACGCAACGAGGAGGTGACGCCGTGGATCGAGATGTTTGTCAATGCCCGCAAGTGGATACTTGACAGAACGAAATAATAAAAAGCAGTAGGCGCGGGTGGATGCATCGCAGATGCTCCGCTCGCGCTTGGTTTTCAAATAATAACAGTTTTACCGATAGATGCAACCGATGCCGCGTTCAAACGGGGGCGTGGCGTCAATTAAAAGGAAAGATTTATGGGAGGTTTTTTCGGCGTAGCAAAAAAGAAAGCATGCGTCAACGACTTGTTTTACGGCGTGGACTATAATTCCCACATGGGTACCAAACGCGCGGGTATAGTGACAGTGTCGCGCGACGGGATTTTCACCCGTTCGATACACAATATCGAGAACTCTTATTTTCGCACCAAGTTCGAGGGCGACCTCGACACATTTTCAGGCAACAGCGGGGTAGGGGTGATTTCTGATACCGACGCGCAGCCTATCATCATCAACTGCCGTCTCGGCAAGTTTGCCATCGTCACGGTGGCGCGTATCAACAACGTCGTGGAGCTTGAACGCGAACTTCTGCTTGACGGACAGCATTTCTGCGAGCACAGCTATGACATAGTCAACCCGACTGAGGTGGTTGCCACGCTGATATCGCAGGGCAAGGACCTTGTCGACGGCATCAACAACGTGTACCGCCGCGTGCAGGGCTCATGCTCGATGCTGCTGTTGTTTGACAACGGCGATGTCGTCGCCGCCCGCGACAAACTCGGCCGCACGCCGGTGATACTCGGCCGCCATATCGACGGAGGCGCCCGTGCGGTGACATCCGAGACATGCGCATTCCCCAATCTCGGTTTCGAGATAGACCATAACCTCGGCCCGGGCGAGATAGTACGCTTCAACGCCGACGGGTTCACCACCCTGCAGCAGCCGCTCGACAAGATGCAGATATGCGCCTTCCTGTGGACCTACTACGGGTATCCCCCCTGCGAATACGAGCACCGCAATGTCGACGAGATGCGCTACTCTCTCGGTCTCGACATGGGCGAGCGCGACGAGACGGAGGTGGACTTCGTAAGCCCCGTGCCCGATTCGGGCATCGGCATGGCGCTCGGTTATGCCCAGGGCAAAGGCGTCCCCTATCTGCGCGGTATCGTCAAATATACTCCCACATGGCCCCGTTCGTTCACCCCGAGCACGCAGGAGCGCCGCGAACTCGTGGCCAAGATGAAACTTATAGCCAACCGCTCGCTTCTGAAAGGTAAGAAGGTGGCTTTCTGCGACGACTCCATAGTGCGCGGCACGCAGTTGCGCGACAACGTGAGCGACATCCGTGAGGCCGGCGCCGAAGCGGTGCACGTGCGCATATCGTGCCCGCCGCTCATTTTCCCCTGCACGTTCCTCAATTTCACCAGTTCACGGAGCGAAATGGAGCTTATAACACGTCGCGTGATAGCCGACCTCGAGGGCGACCAGAACGCCAACCTCGACAAATATGCAGACCATACCACCCCCGAATACGCAGCGATGGTGGAGCAGATACGCGTGCGTCTCGGCCTCGACTCGCTGAAATTTAATACTGTAGACGATATAGTCAACGCCATAGGGCTGCCCAAGGAACGCATCTGCACGCACTGCTTCGACGGCTCGAGCTACTATTGATGCACCACAGGCGTATGGCATCCCCCGCCAGCGGTATCATTTTAGGATTAGGACAAGTCGGACGAGTCAGACATGTCCGACCGGTCCGACTTGTCTGACCCGTCTGATTGCTGCGGCAATTCAGGCTTAATTTATAAACTTTCCGACAAATTGACTAATAAAGGGAAATATTAGACAATTTGTCGGAAAGTTTTTGATAAATTGCAAAAATAAACTATCTTTGTAATCTTGAAAATGAAGTGGTTAAGCCGATTATGCGTTCTAAATTCTTGAAATTCAGAATATAATCGCGCCGACGCTTTGTTTGTGGCAATGAGAATAGTAATTTTAAATCATAAAAAGTAAAGATTATGAGTTTAAACATCATTGTGCTGGCCAAGCAGGTGCCTGACACCCGCAATGTCGGCAAAGATGCGATGAAAGAAGATGGCACGATTAACCGTGCAGCGCTTCCCGCCATCTTCAATCCCGAGGACCTGAATGCTCTTGAGCAGGCACTCCGACTCAAGGACGCCAATCCCGGTTCTACCGTTACGCTGCTTACCATGGGACTTCCGCGTGCGTCGGAGATAATAAGAGAAGCTATGTTTCGCGGTGCCGACGGCGGTATCGTGCTAACCGACAGAGTGCTTGGCGGCGCCGACACTCTTGCCACCTCTTATTCGCTCGCACAGGCTGTAAAGAAATTCGGCAACTATGACATCATACTTGGCGGACGTCAGGCCATCGACGGCGACACTGCACAGGTAGGTCCGCAGATCGCAGAAAAATTAGGTATTCCCCAAATCACTTACGCTGAGGATATTCTCGAACTCAAAGACGGCCACGTGGTAGTGAAACGCCGTCTGGAGAACGGTGTGGAGACTGTAAAGGCTCCCCTTCCTTGCGTTGTCACCGTGACCGGCTCGGCCGACGCCTGCCGTCCCCGCAACGCAAAGCGCGTGATGAAATACAAACGTGCCGTATCGCCTACCGAAAAGGCTAAACTTACCCCCGAGCAGCAGGCTATCGTCGACGCCCGTCCCGACCTCAATCTTCAGGAATGGAGCGCGGCCTACGTGGAAGCTGATCCCGAACAGATCGGTCTCCCCGGCTCGCCCACCAAGGTAAAGGCTATCGAGAACGTGGTGTTCACCGCTAAGGAAAGCCTCCGCCTCGAAGACAACGACGAGCAGATAGAGAATCTCGTAAAAGAGCTTATAGCTAATCATACTATCGGCTGATAACGGCCGCCTCAATCAATTTAAAGAAAATGGCAGACAACAATAATCTTATCGTATATTGCGAATATGAAGATGGCAAAGTAGCCGACGTGAGCCTCGAACTGCTTACCAAAGGCCGTCATCTCGCCGACCGTCTGGGAGTGAAGCTCGAAGCGCTTGTCATCGGCGACAACCTCAAGGATGTGGAAAAACAGGTGGCTCCCTACGGCGCCGACGTAGTGTACAAGGTTGAGGACGCGCGCCTCTATCCCTACACTTCCAATCCTCACGCCGCAGTGCTCATCAACCTGTTCAAAGAAATCAAGCCGCAGATATGCCTCATGGGCGCTACCTGCATAGGCCGTGACCTCGGTCCCCGCGTGTCATCGTCGCTCCACAGCGGTCTGACCGCCGACTGTACGTCGCTCGAAATCGGCGACCACAAGGATCCCAAGACCGGCAAGGAATATACCGACCTGCTCTATCAGATACGTCCCGCTTTCGGCGGTAACATCGTGGCTACGATTGTCAACCCCGAATGCCGTCCGCAGATGGCTACCGTGCGCGAGGGCGTGATGAAAAAAGAGGTGTTCAATCCCGACCACAAGGCTGAGGTAATCGACCTCGACGCAAAGAAATATGTCGCCGACAGCGACTTCGTGGTTGAAATCATCGACCGTCACATCGAGAAGTCAAAGGTCAACATCAAGAATTCGCCCATCATCGTGGCCGGTGGCTATGGCGTAGGCTCGAAAGAGAACTTCGACCTGCTCTATGAGCTTGCCAACACACTCGGTGCCGAAGTGGGCGCTTCGCGTGCGGCTGTCGACGCCGGATATTGCGAGCATGAGCGTCAGATTGGACAGACCGGCGTGACCGTACGTCCGAAGCTCTATATCGCCTGCGGTATCTCAGGTCAGATACAGCACATCGCCGGCATGCAGGAGAGCTCGATTATCATCTCAGTCAACAACGACCCCAACGCACCCATCAACACTATTGCCGACTATGTCATAACCGGCAATATCGAGGATGTGCTCCCCAAACTCATTAAATATTATAAGAAAAACTCGAAATAACAGCTCGATATGGCTAATTTTTATACCGATAATCCCGATTTAAAGCAGCATCTTTCTCATCCGTTGATGAAGAAGATTGTCGAGCTCAAGGAGCGCGGCTATGCTGATGCAGAAAAATATGACGACGCTCCCCTCGATTTCGAGGACGCTATGGACAACTACGACAAGGTGCTCGAAATCGTCGGCGACCTTTGCGGTGAAATCATCGCGGGCAATGCCGAGGATGTAGACCATCAGGGTCCCCACGTGGAGAACGGCCGTGTCGTATATGCCGACAAGACCAAGGAAAACCTCGAGGCATGCCGTAAGGCCGGCCTGATGGGCATGTCGATGCCCCGTCGTCTGGGCGGTCTCAACTTCCCCATCACTCCCTATATCATGGCAGCCGACATCGTCAGCCGCGCCGATACAGGTTTCGAGAACCTCTGGGGCCTGCAGGACTGCGCCGAGACTATCTATGAGTTTGCCGACGAGGACCAGAAGCAGCGCTACATCCCCCGCGTATGCGAGGGCGAGACCATGTCGATGGACCTTACCGAACCCGATGCGGGTTCCGACCTCCAGTCGGTAATGCTCAAGGCAACTCAGAAAGAGGACGGCTCATGGGTGCTCAACGGCGTAAAACGCTTCATCACCAACGGTGACTCCGACATCCACCTGGTGCTTGCTCGCTCGGAAGATGGCACAAAGGACGGCCGCGGCCTCTCGATGTTCATCTACGACAAGCGCAACGGCGGTGTGACCGTACGCCGCATCGAGAACAAGATGGGTATCAAGGGTTCGCCCACCTGCGAGCTCGTCTACAAGAACGCTCCCTGCGAACTCTGCGGCTCTCGCCGTATGGGTCTCATCAAATATGTGATGGCGCTTATGAACGGCGCACGTCTCGGCATCGCCGCCCAGTCGGTAGGTGTGAGCGAAATCGCTTACCGCGAGGCTCTCGGCTATGCCAAAGAGCGTATGCAGTTCGGCAAAGCTATCATCGAGTTCCCCGCAGTGTATGAGATGCTCGCCGTAATGAAGGCTAAGCTCGACGCTTCGCGCTGCCTCCTTTACGAGACTTCACGCTACGTCGACCTCTACAAGGCATACGAGGATATCGAGAAAGAGCGCAAGCTCACTCCCGAGGAGAAAGCCGAGCTCAAGCTCTACCGCAAATATGCTGACGCCTGCACTCCGCTTGCAAAGGGTCTTTCGAGCGAATACTGCAACCAGAACGCCTACGACTGCATCCAGATACACGGCGGCTCGGGCTTCATGAAGGATTACGCATGCGAGCGCGTATACCGCGACGCACGTATCACTTCAATCTATGAAGGTACGACCCAGCTCCAGGTAGTGGCAGCCATCCGCCACGTCACCACCGGCACCTACGCCGCCCTCATGGAAGAGTACGCCAAGATGGAAGTGAGCGAGAAACTTGCTCCCGTCAAGGAGATGCTTACCGGTCTCGTTGCAAAATATCAGGCAGCTATCGCCAAAGTCAACGAGGTCAACGACCCCGCCTTCACCGACTTCATGGCACGTCGTCTCGTCGAGATGGCCGGCAACATCATCATGTCGTATCTCCTCATCACCGACGCTTCGCGCTACAACAGCGAGTCGATGACCAAGAGCGCTATCGTCTACGGCAATATCGCCCGCGCCGAGGTAGAGAAACATGCGGAATTCATCGCTAATTTCTGCCCCTGCCAGCTTGAGGTATACAAAGCGTAAACCATAGCCGAATGGTTTCATAATACATAATGTCGGGAAAATCATGAACATTTTCCCGACATTGTTTTTTATTAAAGCAAACTCAAAATTCATTTGATTCGAACATTACAGGGCCGTACACTATGCAGTTAGCGTTAAGAAATGCGACGCATTGAGGCGTCTGTAAGACGCTGATTATTCGTAATCCCGTATGCCGAAGTGAAACGAAGGCATGCGGGGAGTAATCACCAAATAACCGGTGGCGTCCTCCGGACGCCAGTTGCTTAATGCCGTCTTACCGCGCACGCCTGCGCTACGCTCCGGCGTACACGGTTACGAATAATCGACGTCCTGCGGACGTCACAACATTAAGTTAAAAGCATTGTACTGAACCGCATAAATCCGTTTGATCTATGCTAATACGACTGCCCCGGTGTGCTGTCCTAAAAAAACAAACAGAATTATTTATGAAAAAGATATTACTTGCCATTGCAGTAGTGCTGCCGGCTATTTTTACGAGCTGTGACCTTATCAATAAAAAATCTGACAATGCCGGTGACGCCGGCAAATCGGAACAGACCGAGGCCGCAGATTCCATCGCGACACCCGGCGAAGAGGTCCCCGAACCCGAAATACCCGTGCCTGACAATACAAAGGCCGAAAGAATAATAGCAAAATTCAATCAGGGGCCGGCAATCAATAATATTGATTACGCTGATGCTTTGGAATATGCGGAAATTTACTTAACTTTGACTGCCGACAACGTAGCTGCGCTGACCTCCGACGACAAATCGAAGCACGATGCCGCCGAGAGTGCCATCAAGGATGTGGAAAAGGAATATCCCTACAATGCCGAACTGATACAGATACTCTATCAGGCTGCCGCTCTCGACAAGACCGAAGGCGGACTTGTGCCGATGAACGACGACAACCGCGCACGCTTCGAAGCCCTCGTGCTCAGCTACGACCGTATTGGCAAGAATTGATATTGCAATGCACACGCTTTTATGTGATTGTATGGCAGCTGTTTGACCGACAAACTATAATAACCTATATATAAACCAATTAAAAAAAGTAATTTATTATGAAAAAGTTAGTATCAACTCTCTTCGCTCTCGCAGTAATCGTATCAATGACCGTGCTCACCTCCTGCAGCGGCGGCCCCAGCAACGAAAGCGTAGGCAAAATCGTCGAAAAATACAACAACGGCGACCAGCTTACCGAAGCTGATTATTCTACACTTCTTGATTATGCCGATGCGGCATTCGACGAGGCTCTCCCCGTAGCTAAAGAAGCCCAGGAAGCTGTAAATAGTGGCGATATGGACAAACTCAAAAAGATTCAGGAAAAATCTGAAAAAATCGAGAGCAAATATAAATATATGGAAGAAGCCATGAATATTGTTGAAAAGGCCGATGCGGATGAACTTGGCGCAGCTAACGGAGAAAAATTGTTGAAACTGGCAAAGAAAATTACCGACGGCACAGGCATGAGCATGGAAGATTTTCTTTAATAGAAGTCTGTACACATAATTGAATACAAGGAGGAGTCCGGTAATTCCGGGCTCTTCCTTTATATATTTGGTTATGGAATGTTGTAAACTATTCGACGAATATATGTGATGTAAAGTGCTTATTATCAGCGTAGGACTGCACCATGGTGCAGCCGAAACCGATACAAACGGGTGTTTTCATCAGCGGCTGCACCGGGGTGCAGCCCAATGCTGTTTACTTAAGAGCGTCAATATCGGCGGGTATCCGACAGGATACCGATTTAGCAGTAACCGGGTACACCGGAGCATAGCGAAGGTGTGCCCGGTAGGCCGATACACGGTTATGGCGCCCGAAGGTCGCCGATTTACATCACATCTGTTTCGGTGGCATGGAGTTATAATTAAATCGGCGGCCTTCGGGCGCATCCGGAGTCACTACATCTTTTCCGGGCACATCTCCGCTATGCTCCGATGTACCCGGTTACTGCTAAATCGGCGACCTGACGGGCGCCTTTAAGATTAAGTAAACAGCCTTGGGCTGCACCCAAGTGCAGCCCAAGGCTGGGGGGAATCAGTCTACACTATCGGAGGGTGTTGCAAAACGGTTTTGCAATGCCCTCAATTTTCCGGATTTGCCATCACATCTTATTTTTGTAGGGTGTATAAAACGAAGCAGGACGCTCCTTCACGGAGAATCCTGCTTTTATGCGTCATAAGAGTATAAAATTTTGATTTTTTTGCTATGAGAGTTTTTACATTCTTATGACGCTGTATTTATATTAACGGAATATTGCGGGATTTATTTTACGATGACCTTAAAAGATTTCACACCGTCGGCATTTGTTGCGCGGAGGAGATAGAAACCACGGTTCATTTCGATTGAAGCCTCGCCTTCCACTGTGGCTGCCGCTACGCGCTGTCCGTTGAGCGAGAAGATTTCGGCGGTGGTGGGGATGTCGGCTTTTACGATGATTTCACCTGCTGCGGTGAATACCTGTACGTTGTTGTCAGCTTTGTCGTTGACGATTGACTCTGCGCCTGCAACCTCTACCTTGTCCATGTAGATGTCAAATACGTTGGCGCCTGCGCTGGTATTGTAGGTCTGGTTGTAGACCATGAAGAGGCTGTGCTTGCCCGATACCGGTTTCAGGATTGCGCCTGCAGTTTTCTTGCGTACGCTCCATGCGCCTGTGCCCTGCATGCGGACTACGCAGATCGGTTCGTGATCGGCGAGAATATCATCAAGATTCTGGTCGAAATCGTCGTTGGTGTAAGCGAAGTCGGGGTCGAGGTCGATGTAGAAAGAGAAATTTGACTGTTCAACCGGTCCGTCGTAGGTGGGTTCGCTGGCGTGGTTGACGATGATACGTTTGTAAGAACCGTCGCCGAGGTCAACACCGTCGCCGTTTTCGTCCATAAATTCGATAACGGTACCGTTTTTGGTATAACCGATGTTGCCGGCCGATTCGTAGCGGCCTTTGGCGCGTACTTCATAGCCCCAGGGATTGCCCTGACCTTCGGGGCAGTCAACGAATGTCATGTGGAACGCGTCGGCTGCAGGCTCGACATCTTCAAGCACGATACCGCAGTCGGTTGCGATGGGCCATACATTGTCTTTTACAAATTCGATATGGTGAACGTTTATACTGCCGCCTATCCATTTGCATATCACCTTATGGGTGCCGGTGATGCTGTTTGCAAGGTTCTTGGCGAGGCTGATGTATACCTTGTTTTCAAGGTTGCGGCCTGCCCAGACGTTGGCTATACGGTTGGATTCCTCGGGGGAGTCGAGATATATTTCCAGATAGTCATTCAGATTTTCGCTCCAGTGGGTGAAGTTGACGACAATCTGTTTGTAGTCGCCGTTGCCGAAATCCACATTGCCGAAGTCGGCGAGGAAGCCGTTACCGGTCCAGCCCCATGATTCACCGTCGAGACGTGCGTCGGGGAATTCTTCGGGATTCATTGCGGTAGACTCCGTGGAGTTGAGGCGGAGAGCGATTTCGCTGTATCCTTCATACTGGTCAGGCGAGAGGAGGGCTATCATGTCGTCGTTGCCCGGAGTGCCGTCTTCATTCAGGTTGCGCACGAAGTCGGCGGGAACGAGTTCCTGCTCATAGAAGTTGATGGCGCGGATATTGCCGGCACCTGCCACGAAGGTAAGGTATACGTTCTGTTTGCCTGTCGGCCTGGTGAAAGTGATGCCTTCCATTGCCGGGCCGTTGCTCCATGATTCCTGCGGAGTGTTGCAAGAGAAATTGGAGGCGTAGGTCACGAAGTTGTCGTAGCCGCCCGTCTCGTTGAGTGCGATCTGGGTGAAGGGTACGGACTCCTCGTAGGTGGGGCCTGCGTGAAGTATTGCCCAGCCGTCGCAGTACCAGCCGTTGGCAAGGTCGATGGCGGCTGCCTTGTATTTGTTGCCGTCGGGGCCGAAGTCAACCTGGCCGAGGGCCACCTTGGTGTCCTCGCCGGTCCAGCCGATATAGTTGCTGACCATGTTGAAATGGGCGCCGCTATCAAATACCTCTACATCGGGGTTGCTTGAGTTGGTCTGGATTGCGAGTGAAATTTTTGGAATACTCAGTTCTGCCGAGGCTACATTGCTGCCCAGCATCATCAGGCCTGCGAGACCTGCGGTAATAAAAGTAAACTTTTTCATATTTAAAATAGATTGGTTAACGTTTGCATGGTTTGTTTAAGGCGTTGCATGGTTTGTTTAAGGCGTTTTGCAACAATGCAAAAATATATTATTGAAAAATCAAACCCGACCACACAGCGCTCAAAAAATGTAATTATCGGCTCATGGTGCGTCTACTTTTGTAAAAAATGAAATCGGGAGGGATTTCCGGACCGATAATCCCCGGAAATCCCTCCCGATGCATATTTATTGATGCAACTTTCGGGCGGACTATTTTTTTAGCGGCGAAGATTTCACCGTGCAGCTGCCGGGCTGGAGGCCGGGTGAGGTGACGGTGATTTTGATGTCGCCGGGAGTGAACGTGGTGCGCGCCACTATGCGCATCAGTCCGCCTTCGGCCTGCAGCTCCGTGTCGCCCGGCGAGTGGTAGCTCAGGTCTTTGCCCGGAGTGACGTAGAAGTTGTAGGAACCCTTGTAGGAGGCTTCTCCCTCGACGGCGAACGTCAGCATGTTGTCGGCGCGCGGACACCAGTTGCCGTCGCGGTCGACCACCGTGGCGGTGATGATGAAAGCGTCGGAGCCGTTGGCGAGCAGCGGGAATCCGGAGCCGTCGGGCAGGCTCGGCGCCGTGTAGCGCTCAACCTTTATGGCGTATGGCTCGCCGGCTGAACGTACGCTCTCGCGGCATACCTCGCGCCCCTCGGCGTCGAGACCGACAGCCGTCAGTTCGCCCGGCTCCCATTCGATACCGCTCCATGTGCAGCGGCGCGTGGCGGGGTCGGGTGTCACGATGCCTTTGCTCTCGCCGTTGAGCCGCAGCTCCACCTGCGGGCAGTTGCTCCATGCGTCAACATCCTGCACGCCCGAGTAGTTCCAGTGGCTCTGGAGCGCCACGCCGGGATGTTGTTCAAACGGTACCCACAGCGCGTTCTGATATATGCGGTATTTCAGTTTGGGGAAGCGGTTGGCATCCATGGCGCACGAGCCGAGGCTCTTCTGGTCGCGCATGCCGTTGAGGTATATGGTGTAGCCCTCGCCGTAGGTCTCGGCGAGCATCCAGTCGATCCACCCGCATGCGCGGTTGTTGACGTCGTCGAGATAGTTCTGTACGTAATATTGCGAGAACGGCTTTTCGTTGTCGTAGTCGAAGCGCGCTATGCACCAGCTCGGATTGCCGCTCCAGTTCGTGCCGTACACTTCGGCGTTGAGCGACGGGTAGTCGGGATGCTTCTCGTAGCGGTTGGTGTAACCGATTACGAGCGGGTCGTCGGCATTCCAGTGTTCCGGATAGCCGTCGCGGTTGAGCACGAGGCGAGGGGCGATGAAGTCCCATTTGTCAACTTCCTGTTTGGTATAGACAGGCCAGTAGCGTTCGCCGTCCCATGGCAGTCCGTTGTTCGATTCCCACACGGCCACGCACGGGTGGTTGCGGTAGGCGATGATGAGGTCGCGGTCGTATTCGCGCTTGTAGGTAAGCGCCGGCTCGTTTTTGAGCGCCCATTCGTTGTCGCCGGAGTTGACTATGAGGAGCACTCCGTACTCGTCGCAGGCGCGGAAAGCGTCGGGAAACGGTGCCTGGTGACCTACGCGCAGTGTGTTGCCGCCGCAGGCCGCAATGCGGGCTATGTCCTGCCACTGGAATGCCTCTGGGAGACCGGCGCCGAGCCCCGGGTAGAGGTTGCGGTTGCCGAAGCCGCGGAGTATGCACAGCTCGCCGTTGACATAGCAGTGGTTCTTGTCCCAGGTGATGGTGCGCAGGCCCATGCGCTCGCGGCGCGTGTCGGTGGTCTTGCCGTCGGCTTTCACCTCATAGACGACATCGTAGAGGTATGGGGTGCCCGACAGCCCTACAGGATACCACAATGTCGGGTCGGCGATGGTATCGATATGGTCGAATGTGGCGGTGGCGTGCGGGCCGATGATGCGGCGGTCGGAGCGGCTGAGCACGCAGCGGCCGTCGGCATCGATGACTTTTGTGATGAGTTCGGCTCTCACGGGTTTCTCTTTGGAGTTGGTCACGTTGGTGAGCATTCTTACCACGGCCTCATTGTCGTCGGCCTTTATGGTGCCGAAATATGTGCCCCATTGGTTATGGGGGGAGTAGCAGTTGCTCGGTATGTAGACGGGGTCGGTGATGTCCATCACCACCTTGCCCACGATACCTCCCATCGCCTGGCCGAAACCTTCGTTCTCGGCAAATCCGGGGTAGGTGAAGAATGTGTCGCGTGAGTTGGACACGCGCACGGCCACGGTGTTCTCCCTGCCGTATTCGAGATAGGGCGTGATGTCGACCTCGAAAGGTATGGAGCTGCCTACGTGGGTCACCGCCGCCGGCTGCGCGACGGCGCTGTTTCCCTTGACCGGCGTACCGTTGACATAGACGGTCATGCCTATGTTGACGCCGTAGAACATCAGCGTAACCCTCTTTCCCTTGTAGGATTTGGGTATGTCGAGCGATTTGCGGTACCATACCTCGCCGCGCCAGCAGCGTTCGCCGGTTGATGCGTTGAGGAAGGTGTCAAACTCGTTGAAGCAGTGCGGTATGCCGACTTTCTCCCACTCGCTGTCATCGTAGCCTGGTGCGCTGAGCACGGTGTCTGACACCGTATTGGCGGGCGGGATAAGCCCGAATTCGGTGAGGGCGCCCGACACTTCGTTGCCCTCTTTGTCGGTAAGCCGCTCCACGCTGACGTCGGCATATCGTATCGCGGCGTGTACGGGTATGTCGAATGCGGTGCCGACGGTACGCTGCAGGAATCCGACAGTGTTGCCGATTTCGGCAATATCGTTCTCCCTGACGGTGGTGAATATGTCGTCAAGGCTGACGGTCTTCGTCCCGGTCACGTTGCGCTTGTCGTCGTAGAACGTGCATGTCACGTCGCCGCCGTATACGCTGTCGCCGGCGAACGTCAGCACGAGCCGGTCTATTTCGTGTGTGCCGAGCAGGTCGGCGCTGATGACGGTCGATTTGCCTGCTGTCGATGCCGTCTCGCGCTTGTTGTCGTTGATGTCGAAGTTTACTTTGCCGTCGACAGTCACGGTGCCGTATTTGAGCAGATTTTCAGCACCGTCGACTATTTTGGTGAAGCGCCACGGCGTATTGCCGATATTGATTGATTCGCGGGCCGACAGCGGCAGCAGTGCCGCAGCCGACAATATGATTAAAGCAATGCGTTTCATGAAATGGTTTGGGAATTGAGGTAGACTATAGGGGCGGGGGCGTCTCGCCCCCGTGGTAATTTTTGTCGGAATTTATTGGAAGTGGTGGAGGAAATGTTACGGGGGCGGGACGCCCCCGCCCCTACATCACCTTATCGTACAACGATCTTGTGGGTGGAGGTACCTGATGCGGTGTCGACCCTGACGATGTATATGCCGGGCTCCATGTTGAGTGACACGGGCTGCATGACGGTGACGTGCGATGTCATGACTCCCGATGTGGTGTATATGGAGGCAGCCGCTCCGTCGGGTGCCGCGATGCGTATATGACCCTCGCCCCCTTCGACGGTCACTACCGCCTCGTCGGCTGTGATGGTGCCGATGCCCGCGATGTCGACGGTCGATGTGGCGAATGCTCCACCCTGATTGGATGCGTCGATAGCCTGCACGCCCCATTGGTATGAGCCGTCGGCAGGTATCTGCATGGTGTATTCGCAGCGGCGTATGGCTCCGTGGGTGTCGGCCACGCGGATATAGCCTGTGGTGAGGTCGGCGGGGAGTACGGTAAGTGTCTTTCCGGTGGCGGTGTCGCGCAGGAAGAGGTTGTAGCGAAACGCTTCGGCGGGAGTGGTATCGTCGGCCGGCGCTGTCCATGTGAAGGTCACGTTGCCGTCGTTGCATACCGCACGGAGCGCTGCGGGAGCTTCGGGAGCAGTATTGGCGGCCTGTCCTTTGTCGGCTCCGGCATTGCGCCACAGCTCGGTGCTGCAGCCTTTGCCACAGTCGCCGTTTATCCAGCCGGAGAACCATGCGTCGAGGTTACCGTCGCGGTCGGCGTCGACGAGGTGGTGGGCGCCGTGAGTGATGCGGCTGAAATGCCCTTTCTTGTTGAACGGGTCGTCGTAATGGGCGCCGTAGGTGTCAAACTGAAAATCCCCCTTGTTAATGTAGACGACGGTGGTGTGCTCGTTGGTGCGGAAGTGGCCGCCGGCGAGTATGTCGGCGAGGCCGTCGTTGTTGACGTCGCCCACGGCAATCTGCGTGCCGTCGCTACCCTCGAATTGGTCGAGCGGCATCATCTCGAACCTGCGGTCGCCGAGATTCCTGCAGATATAGAAATTCTTGGTGTTGGTGTTGAGGTAGTGGCCGGCGAAAATCAGGTCGGGGAGGCCGTCGGCATTGAGGTCGGCCACGGTCGACGATGCGTTGGTCACCGGGTGGAACCGGTCGGCGTGCTCGGTGAAAGTGCCGTCGCCGTTGTTCCAGTACAGGTATGTTTCAGATGTTCGTGACGCTCCGTAGCCCGTGGTGAGCAGGTCGAGGAAGCCGTCGCCGTCAATATCCTCGAGCACTACCGAGCCGTCGGTGAGACCGTGGAAGGGCGCGTTGCCGTCGAGCGGCGCCTGTTGCAGTTCGAACGTGCCGTCGCCGTTGTTGCGGTAGAGGTATACCGCGCGGACAGCCTCGATGGGGTCGGACGATTCGTAGCGTGCGGCTTCGTCAAATCCTGTCATGACGATGTCGGGCCAGCCGTCGTTGTCGTAGTCGCCCACGGCAATCCAGTTGTGCGCTTTGCCCCCGTGGTTGCCGTTGAACAGCGGGCGCAGTCCGTGGCCGCTGACCTCGGTGAAAGTGACCGCGCCGGTGCTTCCCGTCGCGTCGTTGTGGTAGAGGTGCACCCCGATGGCCGACAGGTCGGTATCGGCGTCGCGCCAGCGGTAGCCGTAGTCGTCGAGACCTGCTACAAGAAGGTCGAGGCGCCCGTCGTTGTCATAGTCGATCCACACCGGCGATGAGAATGCCGTGCCCTTGAGGCGCCCTTTGCCGCCGCGGCGGAACGTGCCGTCGCCGTTGTTGTAATACAGGTTGACCTGCACGGTAGAGTTGTTGATATGGGTGTTGCGGTCGCTGTAGAACAGGTCGGGATAGCCGTCGTTGTTGACGTCGCCCCATGCCGCGCCGGTGTACTGGGCGTGGTAGAACTGGTACTGCGGATTGCCCGAGGTTGACGAGGAGGTGACAGGCGACGCGACTTTGGTGAATTTCACTTCGTCGGCCGGCGACTGTGCCGCTGCCGTCATTGCGGCAAGCATGAATGCGGTGGTTATTGCACTGTATTTCATCGGTGTCGGATTTGGTTTATAAAGAATTGCTGTCTATTCTTCCACGAGCAGCATCTCTACGTCGGTGGCGTCTGCCCACTTGTTGACCCAGGGTATAGTAAGCCCGTTGTCATCTATGTGTATGGGTAGCCACACATAGCGCGAGTCGACGAGGTCGTCTTTCTTCCAGCGGTCGAACATCGCTAAGAAAGTGCCGTCGCCTAAGGGGAGCGCGAATGTGCTCTGGCAGTGGAATGTCTTGTCGGCGTCAATGCCGGTGCAGGGGTTGGGAAGCAGCTTGTACGGACCCATTATATTGTCGGCTACGGCGTAGGCGGCTTCGTTGGGCGACCATCCGGAGCAGCCCGACGTGATGATATAATAGTGCCCGTCGTGCTTGAATATCGCGGGTGCCTCGCGCGATTCGCCGGCGAAATTGCGTGTGAACACGCCGGTGTGCTTGAGGTAGTCGTCGGTGAGACGGCTTATATAGAGCGTCGCGTTGCCTTCCGACGAGTAAATGAGGTAGGCGCGGCCGTCGTCGTCCTTATAGAGTGTCATGTCGCGGCTCTCGGCACCGTTGGGGCGCACAGCCTCGATAAAGGTGAACGGCCCGGTGGGGGAGTCGCTCACCGCAACTCCGGCTGTGGCCTGCCAGTAGTTGTAGCTGTCGACATGCATCCACATGACGAACTTGCCTGTATTGTCGTTGTAGACCACTTTCGGGCGTTCTATCACCATCGTGGGGTGTATGTCGGAATTCGGGTCGGTGGAGTCGGGTGACAGTACGATACCTTCGAATTTCCAGTTGGTCAGGTCGGTCGACGAATAGCATGACACGCCTGTGAAGTCGGTGCGGTAGCATTCCCACCCTACGTTGGGCGAGCGGTAGGTCTGTTCACCTTTGTATTCACCGTACCAGTAGTATGTGTCGCCATGCTTGAGGATGCCTCCGCCATGGGCGTTGATAGGGTTGCAGGATGTGTCGAGCCATACGTCGCCGTTGGCGGGTGCGTTGCCCTGTGCGTTTGCGCCTGCGGCGGCGACGAGAAGAGAAGAAAGTGTTAATGTCAGTCGGTTCATTCGTTAGGTTTTTTTTGTTCGCGCTGACGCTTTTCAAATTCTTTTGGCGTCATGCCGAATTGTTTCTGGAATATTTTTATGAAATAAGATGGCGAATTGATGCCCACGATATAGCATACCTCCCCGATGCGGTACGACCCTTCGGTGATGAGGTCGGCCGCTTTCTTCAGACGTATCAGGCGCACGAAGTCGGTGGGCGACGTGCCGATGAGGTCCTTGAGCTTGCGGTGGAGCGACGAGCGCGACAGGTTGACCTGGTCGGCGAGCATCTCCACTCCGAAATTCGGGTCGGTGAGATTTTCCTCGATGCTGTGCGTGATTTTATCGAGGAGAGTCTTGTCGGCCGAACTCATGCCCGCATTGGTGATGGTGGTCATGAACGGATTGCGGGAATAGTTCTGGCGGTCGCGCAGGCGTTTGTCGAATATGGCCTTGATCTGTGCGAGCAGATACTTCATCGAGAACGGTTTCTCGATGTATGCGTCGGCTCCTTCGGAGAGGCCTGTCACCTTGGAGTTGAGGTCGTTTTTGGCGGTCAGGATTATGATGGGGAGATGGCTGACCTCGATTATACCGCGGATGCTGCGCGTGAGTTCCATGCCGTCCATCTGCGGCATCATGAGGTCGGTAATCACCATGTCGACCGGAGTGTCGGGATTGGTGACTATTTCAAGGGCCTCTGTTCCGTTGGTCGCGGTCAGCACTTTGTAGTGCGCGCCGAGTTTCTCGGCGATGAATTGAAGGACTTCGGTGTTGTCCTCGACGAGCAATATTACCTGGGAGTGATCCCCTCCTATTTGTTGTTCGCTGTCAGCCAGAGAGTTATGCGTGATGTCCGTGCTTTCATCAATTTCGTTGCAGTCGGTCACCTGAATTTCTTCGCCGGTGGAGAGATTGAGCTTAAGAGTGAAGCAGTTGAGGCCGTCGGCTATGCTGTAGGTGAGGGTGCCTCCCATAAGTTCGGCAAGCGAGCGGGCCAGATTGAGCCCTATGCCGGTAGAGGAATCGGCGTTGGCGTTCTTTTCCATCTGGTAGAACGCGTCGAATATTTTCTCCAGATATTCGGGAGCTATCACGTCGCCGTCATTGAGGGTGCGGAGCACCATCATGCCGTTGTCGGTGTGCATGTCGACGTAAATATGTTTCTGACAATAGCGTGCGGCGTTTGACATCAGGTTGTTGACAATCTTGATGATGCCGTTGCGGTCGCCGTTGACGCAGCAACCTTCCTGCGGGAGTGTGGCGTCGATGGTTATGTCGCGGTGGCGGAGCAGCGGTTGGAACTCGCTGATTTTCTCTTTGAGCACCGAGGTGATTTCCACGCGTCCGAGCGACAGCTCCATGCGGTTTTTGTCGATTTTGCGGAAATCGAGCAGCTGGTTGGTGATTGTCATCAGTTCGTTGGTGCTGCGCTGCATGGTCTTGAGGCTGCGTGAAATCTCGGGGTCGCAGATGTTCATGTCGAGGAGCGATTCGAGAGGTCCGTTGATGAGGGTGACCGGTGTGCGTATTTCGTGGGCTATCTTGACGTAGAGGTCGAGTTTCGAGCGGTAGATTTCCTTCTCCTTTTCGTCGGTGAACTGGCGTTCCTTGTCGGCGGCCTTGCGGCGCATGCGCCGGCGCCACAGCATGAATGCCGCGAAGAGCAGCGCCACGGCGAGCATTATGTATATGATTATGGCGAGGTTGGTCAGATACCACGGCGGGAGTATGGTGATGGTGAGAGTCTGTTCGTCGTCGCTCCATACGCCGTCGGCGTTAGCGCCTTTCACGTGGAATGTGTATTCGCCCGGAGGAAGGTTGGCGTAGGTCATCGACCGATTGTTGGTAGTATAGACCCAGTCGGAGTTGACATTGTCCATGCGGTAGGCATACTTATTGGACGCGGCGTCGATATACGACAGTGCTGCGAACTCAAATGCTATGATGTTCTGCGTGTTGTCGAGCGTGATATGGTTTGTCCCTGTCACCGATTCCCTGAGCGGCGAATCCGGACTGTTCGGCGATATTTCATCGTTGTTGACGGTGAGGCCGGTGATATAGACAGGCGGCGGCACATCGTTGGTGCGGATGTCGTAGGGGTCGAACGACACGAGGCCTTCCGAGCAGCCGAAATAGAAACGTCCGTCGGAAGCCTTGAGGGCGCCCTTGTAGCTGAACTGGTTGGCCGGCAGTCCGTTGCCGGTGTTGTAGACGGTAGCGGTGCCGTCGAGCGGATTGAACCGCACAAGGCCGTTATTGGTGCCGAACCACAGGTAGCCGTTCTTGTCCTCGAGCATCTTGTAGGCGGTGTCGTCGGGCAGTCCCTGCTGCAGGCTGTAGGAGGTGAATGTCTCGTCCTTGGGATTGAACACGCATATCCCTCCGCGGTCGGTTGAGAACCACAGCTGTCCGCGAGACGTCTCGATGATGTTGCTTACGGAATTGGAACTTAGCGATGCGGGATTGTTTTCGTCATGTGTGTAATGCCGTACTTCCTTTGTCGAGGGAGTGTAGCGGTATGCGCCGTTGCCCATCGTAATGACCCATATATCCCGGTTGGAGTCCTCCATGATGTCGAAGTTGTAGTTTAGACCGAATTCCGGGATTAGTGTCATCGGCATGGTGTTGTCAGAGGTGTTGTAGATGCTCCAGCCGTTGCCGAGCCATACGTTCTTGTCACTGTCCTCGCACAGCGCGTAGACGCTCTCCTCGTTGATGCCGAGGTCGGCGGCGGAGTAGTGGCGCACGTGTCGGGTGGCGTAGTCGATGATGTCGACGCCGTTCTTGAAATATCCCACCCACATTTCGTTGTCGCGTCCGAGCAGGGTGAGGGTCTTGTTGTCGTGCAGCTTCAGATTGCCGGCTGTGGCGCTGTTGTTGTCAAACAGGCCCGTGGCGGGGTCGAGTATGCTTATTCCGGCGTCCTCGGTGGCAAGCCATATCAGGCCGTCGGGCGACTCGGCTATGTCGCGCACGCGCTTGCTGGCTATGGAGTTGCCGGTGAGTGGCACGTAGCGTAGGAAATTGGTGTGGAACGGCGATACATAGTTGATGCCCCCGAGGTTTGTGCCTATCCATATCCCTTTCTCGCGGTCGCGGAATATCTTGCCTATCTGGTTGTCGGACAGCGTGGCGCTGTTCATAGGGTCGTATGCGATGTGGTCGACGGCTCCCGAATTGGAGTCAATTATGAATACTCCCACCTGGGTTCCTACCCATATTTTGTCGTCGAATACCTTGACGTCGCGGATTATCTTGTTGTGAATCTGCGGGGTGTCGAAGTCGGTGACCGCATTTCGGCGTTTGTTGAAGCGGCGCAGCTTGCCGGTATGGCTGCCTATGACAATATCGTTGTCGATGTCGGCCATACAGTATATATTGTCACCTTTGAGAGTGTTGCCGTCGCTGTCGCCGAGATACTGCTCGAAACTGTCGGTATTGGCGTCGTATCGGTACAGTCCGTTGCCGTTGGTGCCTATCCATATCTTGTTGCTCTTGTCGATACAGATGCTTTCGGCGCTGCCGTTGTCGGGCTCGTCGACCGAGCCGAAGATATAGTGCCTGAGACTGCCGTCGGGGGCGAGCCGGAATACACCCTGGTTAGGCAGCACAATCCAGGTGTTGCCCTCGCTGTCGGCCTTTATGTCGGAGACCCAGTTGGTCATCTTTACGCCGTCGTCGGCCGCCTTGTCGATGTAGGTGAAGCTCTCGAAACGCGGGTTGAGGATGAATACGCCGATGTCGGTGCCTACATAGAGGGTATTGTCGTCCTTGGTGTGGAGGGCGCTGATATTGTTGTTGCGTATGTTCCTGTTTCGGTCATGGCAGTCGAACACCTTGATGTTGCGTCCGTCGTAACGGTTGAGTTTGTTGCGCGTGCCGAACCACATGAAGCCGTCGGGCGTCTGTGCTATGGCCTTGATGTCGGTCTGCGACAGTCCGTTCTCCTTGTTGATGTTTCTGAAATAGAAATGATGCGACGGAGCCTGCGCGGCCAGGGGCAGCACAGACAGGCATAACAGTATGGTCAGCAAATATTTTTTCATGCGATTTTAAGGAATGCTCAAAATTAATAATGACTGTTATTTTAATCGGCTCAAAAAATATAAAAATAGTAGAACGGAGCCTCAGACGGTGTTTGCACGCTATAAAATTAAGCTAAATATTATATTTATTAGGCGTGCCGTGTCCAAAATTTAATGTAATAATTACGAATTTTGCGAAAAATATATTTAAATTTGAAAGCCATGAAAAAAATTCTGCTTGTATTAGCACTTGTATTGTCGCAGTTGCCGGCTCTTGCATCGGCCGGACGGCGTGCGCTTCCGTTCAACGACGGCTGGTCTTTTTATAAAGTATCCGCACCCGGTGAGGTGGCGGAGGTGACCTTGCCCCACTGCTACAACGGGGTTGACGGCACACGTCCGGATTACTATCGTGGAGAGGCAGTGTATACAAAAACATTTGACGCGCCTGCGACGGCGAAGGGCGAACGCGTGTTTGTCCGTTTCGAGGCGGTCGGATTTCAGGCCACGGTCAAGGTCAACGGAGTGGAGTTAGGCCACCACAAAGGCGGCTTTACCGCATTCTGCTACGAACTGACCGACCTGCTCCGTCCCGAGGGGAATGTCATGGAGGTGACGGTCGACAACCGCAAGGACATGACCCTTGCGCCCATCAACGCCGATTTCACTATGTTCGGCGGCATTTACCGCCCCGTCAGCCTGTTGGTGCTGCCGAAAGTCAACATCACGCCGCTTGACTATGCTTCGCCCGGAGTCTATTTCGAGCAGCTTGATGCCGATGACAAAAGTGCGCGCGCCGCGGTAAAGGTGCTCGTCGACGGTTTCTCGGAAAAACAGTCCGGACACCTTTCATTATATACCGAACTTGCTGATGCCGACGGTAATATTGTAGCCCGCTCATCGTCACGCGACAAGATGACGCACAACGGTTTTACGGCCATTGCCGACACAATCGGAGTGGCGAATCCGCAGCTGTGGGACGGACGCCGCTCTCCGTCGCTCTATACGCTCACCGTTGCTTTGGCCGACGGCGACCGGATAATTGACGAAGTGGAGCAGACCGTAGGCTTCCGCACAGTCACGGTCGACCGGGAGAAAGGACTTAGTCTTAACGGCCGTCCCAACAACATACGCGGTGTCAACCGTCATCAGGACCGCCCCGGTAAAGGGTGGGCCATCTCCGAGGCCGACCACCGCGAGGATATGGAACTTATAAAGGAAATCGGTGCCAACGGTATCCGTCTCGCCCACTATCCTCACGCACAGTATTTCTATGACCTTTGCGACAGGGAGGGTATGCTCGTGTGGGCTGAGATTCCTTTTGTGGAGCAGGCTCCCGATACCGAGGAATTTGCCGCGAGCACGCGGAGCCAGCTTATCGAACTTATACGCCAGAACTACAACCACCCGTCGATATTCTGCTGGAGCCTGTTCAACGAGCTTGGCGGCGACGGCGCCGAGAAGATAGTGACCGAGCTCAACGACATCGCCCACCGCGAAGACCACCACCGTTACACCACCGGCGCTTCCAACAATGATAACTCGCCGCTCAACGATATTCCCGACATCATGGCCTACAACACATACCCCGGCTGGTACTGGGCCGACCCCGCCACGATGCAGTACGCCATCGACTGGAAGCACCGTCCCGACAAGCAGCCGCTTGCTATCAGCGAATATGGCGCGGGCGCGAGCATCAGGCATCACGGCGTGCTCACGGAGCATCCCGAGCCGGGTGGCGAATACCATCCCGAGGAATGGCAGGCCACGGTGCACGAAATCAACTACCGCGAAATTGACAAACGCGATTTTGTGTGGGGAACATTCGTATGGAACATGTTTGACTTCGCGAGCGCAGGCCGGACCGAAGGCGACACTCACGGCATGAACGACAAGGGGCTCGTGACCTACGACCGCTCCACGCCCAAGGATGCCTTCTATTTCTACAAGGCCAACTGGAATCCGGAGCCGATGGTGCATATCGCCGGTAAGCGTTTCAGTCCGCGAGGCGAGGATGCGCGTCAGGTCAAGGTCTACACCAACTGCGACGGCATTTACTTAATACACAACGGAGTGCGCTATTACCCCGACGGCAATCCGCAGGCGCATGTCTACACATGGGACAACATCCCGTGGAAAGAGGGCGACAACCGCTTTACGGCGCACGCCTTGCGCGACGGCATGACTATTTATGACAATTGTGTAATAACCTACAAGAAATGATATAAATGAGAAAGATACTCACCGCAATGCTTCTCGCTGCCGCATTCGTGGCGGGAGCGGCCAAAAAGAGCGCCGTCGACTACGTCAACCCGCTTGTCGGCACGGCGTGGGAAGGGGAGGGGGGCACGGCTCCCTTCGTCGGAAAGCCTTTCATGATGACCAATTTCCTGCCCCAGACCCGTCAGAACAAGATGGGCTCCATGGCCTACGTCTATGAAGATAAAGAGATTATCGGCTTTTTGGCGTCGCACCAGCCTACGGTGTGGATGGGCGACTACGGCTACGTGTCGCTCATGCCGCAGATTTCGGATACGGTCAGCGTGCTCCCCGAAACACGCGGTCTCCGCTTCGACCATGCCGACGAGACTGCTACCCCCTACCGTTACAGCGTGAAGATGCTGACCCCTGACGGTAAAAGCGTCAAGGGGGAGATGACCGCCGCAAGCCGAGCCGGCATAATGCGCTTCACCTATCCAAAGAAAGAGCGCCAGCGCGTCATCGTGCAGGGTATAAATCTCAATCCCGACCTCGGCGACTGGGCCAACGACTATGCTCCACGCATTGAAAAGTTGCGCGGATATGTGCATATCGACACCGTCAACAATGAAATCACGGGTTATAACCCCGACCGTCAGTCGGCACAGATCAGTCCCGAGCTGCCAGGTTTCAACGGTTACTTCGTAATCAAGTTCAACCGTCCCATAAAAGCGTGGGGTACATGGGACAAAGATGTGGTGACCCCCGGCTCGACGGAGCAATACGGCACCCGCTCGGGCGCTTACGTCGAGTTTGACAACCGTAACAACACCGTGGAGGCGCGCGTAGGAACGTCGTTCATAAGTATCGAACAGGCGCGCGACAACATGGAGCGCGAGCTGGCCGACAAGCCTTTTGACGCCGTCGCCGCCGACACCCGCGCCGCATGGGAGGAGAAACTTGCCAAAATCGAGCCGAAGGGGATTGATGACGACACCAAGTCGGTATTCTACACCGCCATGTACCACTGCAATCTCTTCCCTCGCGAGTTTTCGGAATACGGACGCTATTACAGCGCTTTCGACGACAAGGTACACGAGGGCGTCAGCTACAACGATTACTCGCTGTGGGACACTTTCCGTGCATATCATCCTCTCATGACCATTATCGAGCCTGAGCTTACCGGCGAATGGATTACATCGCTCCTGCAGATGTACAAAGAGGGGGGATGGCTGCCGATGTGGCCCAATCCCGGCTATACCAACATCATGATAGGCACGCATGCCGATGCCGTCATTGCCGACGCCTACATGAAGGGAATACGCAATTTCGACGCCGACCTCGCATACGAGGCGATGCGTAAGAACTCGATGACTCCCCCCGACTGCGACACGCAGCGCCGCTACGGCGACCGCGACCGCTGGACGGCATACGAGGCGCGTGCCGGAGCATCATGGGCGCATTCGCTCGGCTATATTCCCGACGACCGCACCGCCGAGTCGGTGTCGCGCACGCTCGAGCATGCCTACGACGACTGGTGCGTGGCGCAGATGGCCCGTGCGCTCGGTCACACCGAAGATTATGAGCGGCTGATGCCCATGACGCAGTATTACCATAACATTTACAATAAGGATAAAGGATTCATGCTCCCCCGCAAATATTCCGGCGAATGGATTGACCTTGACGATAACAACCGTACCGGCCTGACCGAAGGCTCGAAGTGGACTTATCTTTTCTGCGTGCTTCAGGATATTCCCGGCATGATTGAGATGATGGGGGGCGACGAGGCGTTCGCCGCCAAGCTCGACCGCAACTTCAGCGAGGGACACTATCGCCATGACAACGAACCGGGCCACCACTACATCTACCTCTACGACTGGTGCGGGCAGCCCCGCAAAACGCAGGAACTGGTGCGCGAGCACACCCGCGTCAACTATCCGAATTCGCCCGTGGTCAACGGCAACGATGACTGCGGCCAGATGTCGGCATGGTATATATTTTCCGTAATGGGATTCTATCCCGTGACGCCCGGCTCGAATATCTTCGCCATCGGTGCGCCACAATATCCCGAAATAAATGTGAAGGTGGGAGCCGACGGCCACAACCTGACAATACGCGCCGAAGGCCTGTCGGAAGAAAACAAATATATCGACCGAATGGAAATCAACGGCGTACCCCACACCGGCAACTTCCTCACCTGGGACGACCTCACCGGAGCCCGCGAAATAGTGTTCCACATGGGTCGCTGACGCAGAGAATATAGAAGAAGATAGAAGGGGCGGGGGCGTCTCGCCCCCGTGGTAATTTCCTGAAATCAGGGAAAGGATACCACGGTGGCGAGACGCCCCCGCTCCTTTCTATGCTATTGCCGGTTATCGTGCAATATGTGTGTGTCAGTGGATTGCGATTTTATGGCAGTTGCGTTGAACGCTACCATTGTGCTATTTTTTGGAATGCGAGTTCGGCTCTGTTGTGGTTTAAAAAGATAAATTTGCGTTAATCAATATTAACGGGGCACGCCTCAGTGAATATCGGCTCACGCTATCCCGATTATTAACGGGGCATACCTTCGGGCTTATCCCCCGGGTATTGCGAAACAGTGCTGACAAATCTGTACCAACAAACCATCATCAGAATACCATACCTGCCATGAGTACAAATATCGGAAAACTAAAGACGCTCACAGCCGCGGTTGTCGTGATTGCTTCGGGTGCCGTGCAGACGGCGCAGGCCGAAAAAATCGAATGCGGCAAATGGGCCATCAGTCTCGACCCTGACAGCAAGAAAGTGACTTTCGCCAAAGAGGGCAGCGACGTGCTGTCGGGTGTGTCGGTGCGCTTCAAGTACAACGGCGAGGTGTATGACACGTCGGACTATACGGCGGCAAGCATCAGCGACACGGCGGTGGCCGACAAGGCGGGCGATGCACATGCCTATACCATCAGTTATACTACCGGCGGAGGAATGCCTGCGGTCGACCAGACATTCTTCATGTTTGCCGACAGGGATTACTTCCTGACCGAGGTGACACTGAAATCGGATTCAAAGATAAAATCGAACTATATAGCTCCGGTCTATACGACGGAGCATAACCTGTTTCTCCCCGCCGACAACAGCAACCGCTTCCTCACGGTGCCGTTTGACAACGACGGATTTATCACCTACGGCTCGCACACGCTCGGCTGCACGGCGCAGGACAAGGCCGCTATCGGCCGCATACCGCGCGACTCGATTTCGTTTGAGGTCACCTCGATATTCAACGGCAACACTCAGAAAGGGCTTGTGGTAGGGTCGGTGGAGCACGACAACTGGAAGTCGGCTGTAAGAGTGACGGGAAGCCCCATGACACAGAGCTATATATCGCGTCTGGAGTGCTTCAGCGGCGTGACACATTCCGCCACCCGCGACGAGTATGAAGGAGTGCTCATAGAGCATGGCAGCCTGAGCGGCACGGAGGTCAAATCGGCACGTTTCCTTGTCGGGCTTTTCGACGACTGGCGCACCGGTATGGAGACCTACGGCGAAATCAACAATGTATATGCTCCAAAACGTCCCTGGAACGGCCCGACACCGTTCGGCTGGAACAGCTGGGGCGGCATGGCCACGCATGTCAACTATGAAGGGGTGCTGTCGGTATCCGATTTCGTGAAGGAAAATATCCAGGGACACGGCAACTTCGCCCCTGACAATGTGGTGTTTATAGGTCTTGACTCATATTGGGGCAATCTCAATTGGGATGAGCTTGAGGATTTCTGCAACCGTTGCCGCGCCAACGGCCAGATTCCGGGTATATATACCACTCCTTTCTCCAATTGGACGCACAGCGACAGCGACCCGATTGAGGGCAACAACGGATATTACTACGGCGATGCCCTGCTTTATGTCAACGGCAAGAAAACAAGCCGCCTTGATCCGACCCACCCGGGTACACTTTCGCTGATGAACTACCAGATCGACCGTTTCAAGGCGATGGGTATCAAATATATAAAGCTCGACTTCCTCAACCACGGCAGCTGCGAGGCCGACGGTTTCTACAACAAGGAGATAACCACCGGCATACAGGCCTACAACTACGGCATGAAGCATTTCGCCGAACGTTGCGGCGACGATATGTTCATCGTGCTGTCAATCTCCCCGCTGTTTCCCGCGCAGTATGCCAACGCACGCCGTATCAGCTGCGACGCATGGGGCGAGATGTGGCACACGAGCTATATGATGAACAGCCTGTCGTTCGGCTGGTGGCTCGACCGCGTGTACAGCTACAACGACCCCGACCATCTTGTGATGGGCGACCGCAGCGACGCGGAGAACATGTCGCGAATGACATCGGGTGTGTGCACCGGCTACTGCATGATGGGCGACAACCTCTCCACCGCAGGCAACTATATAGGCACTGCGGCATCGCAGGAGAAAGCGAAAAAATATTTCACCAATCCCGAGATAAACGAGGCCATCAACCTCGGCCGTTCGTTCCGTCCCGCCTACGGGCACCTGCTTCATGGCAGGAACAATTCGATAGACCTGTTCTATCTCGAGACCGACGACTCCTGGTATATAGCCTATTTCAACTACGAGGAGGCTACGAAGAGCGGTTGGCTCGACCTGTCGACGCTCGGTATCGACGCCGGCAAAGTGGATATGGACCGCAGCAAGGAGATATGGTTTGACAAAAAGGTGGAAATCGACTCCCGCGGTCTGAAATACGAACTTCCCTACAATCAGGCCAAGCTGTTCAGGCTCTACAAGAAGTGAGCCATCAAAGCACTCAGAGAACTCGGAGCTCTCGGAGCACTCAGAAACCCGAAACAAACTGATATAAAATAAACCAACCTATTACCATAATGAAAAAACTTAGCTATTACAGACTGTCGGTTGCGGTCGGCCTCATGGCAATGATGGCGGGACTGCAATCGTGTGGTGACGACGACAAACCGAAGACGGAATATGACCCGTCGGCACCGGTAGAGCTCACCGACTACTATCCAACGGAGGGTGGCGTGGCTACCAAACTGATACTCAACGGTTCGAATTTCGGGACCGATGTTTCCAAAATCCAGGTGCTTGTCAATGAGCATCCTGCTGCGGTGGTAAGCTCTGTCGGCGACCAGATTTACGCCATCTGTCCGCGCAAGCCGGGCGAAGGCGATGCCGACAATATCATAGACTGCAAGGTGGCGGTTGTTGTCGACGGACGCCGTGTGGAATATCCGGTCACGTTCAAATACCAGATACAGACCGTAGTTACTACGGTGTGCGGCATGAAAGACGCTCCCGACGATCCCGTCACCGGCAACCTGGCACAGACCTCTATGCCCCCCGTGACCTATCTCGCGGTCGACAACGACAACAATATTTTCGCGTCGCTGCGTAACCGCAACAGCTATTACAACAATAACAAGGTGATGATGGTCAACGAGGATGAGGATTTCAGCAAAATCCTTATTCCCGACACCGGCGCGCCCCTCAATCAGCCCTGTATGCTCGACGACGGAAAGACAGTGTATATCCCGACCGACAACGGACTGGAGTACTGGACAATGTCGTCGGACAACATGTGGAGCCCGATGAAGCAGTCGCTTAAGCCCAACACCGGCCAGACACTGACATTCGACTTCAAGCATTCATTTGCCATGTGCAAGTATGACGGCTACATGTACGTACGTCCGAAGAACGGAATCCTTTACCGTTTCGATCCGGAATCAGGACTTACCACTCAGGTCGACAACGGCCTTATGAATGGCTCCGATGCCTACATGACCTTCAGTACGAAGAACCCCACCATGCTCTATCTGGCCTACACCAACAACCATTGCATCTACTCGTACGACATCCTTACAGGAAAGCATGAGCTTATCGCAGGCATCTCGTCGCAGTCGGGCTATATCGACGGTAACGGTGCGTCGGCCATGTTCAACGAGCCGCGTCAGCTTATCCTTGACGAGAACGACGACATGTACATCGCTGACACCAACAACCACTGCATCCGCAAGGTGACCCCCGACGGAAAGGTGAGCACAGTAATCGGTATTCCCGGCGAAGCCGGCTATCAGGACGGCGCACCCGACGAGGCGCTTTTCAACCGTCCCTTCGGCGTATGTATCAACAAGGATGGCATCATCTATATCGGCGACTTTGAAAACCAGTGCATCCGCCGTCTTGCCATCGAATAACAAACCTGACAAAATCAAACAGCAATGGATAAAAGGATAATATTCATCATAACATGCCTGTTTATGGCGATTGGCGCCGTGGCACAGGACGTGACAGTGACCGGAACGGTCTATGACGAACTCAACGACCCGTTTCCCGGTGTGGTAATTCAGCCGAAGGACCGCCCGGGTGTGGGTATCACCACCGACATCGACGGTAACTTCTCAATCAAAGTGCAGAAAAAGGATGTACTCGTTGTATCATGTCTGGGCTATACCACGCAGCAGTTTGATGTCGACGAAGTGACAAGTCCCCTGACCATACACATGGAGCCTTCGAGCCAGATGCTCGACGAGGCAGTCGTGGTGGGCCTCGGCACACAGCGCAAGATTTCAGTGGTCGGCGCGGTTACATCGGTCAATGTCGACGAGCTGCAGACACCCGCCACCAACCTTCAGAACATGCTCGGCGGCCGTGTCCCCGGCGTGATTTCAATACAGAAGAGCGGTGAGCCGGGAAAGAACATCTCCGACTTCTGGATACGCGGTATCGGTACCTTCGGCGCCAATTCGAGCGCGCTTGTGCTCATCGACGGACTCGAAGGCAACCTCAGCGAGCTTGACCCCGCCGACATCGAGAGCTTCTCGGTGCTCAAGGATGCATCGGCCACGGCGGTCTACGGTGTGCGCGGTGCCAACGGCGTCGTGCTCGTGACCACCAAACGCGGTACTGCCGACAAGCTGCAGGTGACCGGACGTGTCGACTTCTCGATTTCGCACCTCACCCGTATGCCGCAGTTCGTCAACTCATACGACTATGCGCGCCTTGCCAACGAGGCGCTGGCCGTGCGCGGCAACAGCCCCCTCTATTCCGACATCGAGCTTTCGCTCATCAAGAACCATCTTGACCCCGACCTCTATCCCGATGTCAACTGGCGTGACGAAATCCTCCATGACAATTCGCTCACCCAGACATATTACGTCAACGCACGCGGCGGCGGTTCGCTCGCACGCTACTTCCTCTCGCTCGGCTACAAGAATGAAAGCGCCGCCTACAAGCAGGACAAATCGTCGAAATACTCGACCCATGTAGGCTACCAGACATTCAACTACCGCGCCAACCTCGACATCAACCTGACAAAGACCACGCAACTCTATTTCGGCGCCGACGGTTTCATCTCCGAAAAGAGCGAGCCTGGCAACGCCAACACCGACGCACTGTGGCACACCTGCCGCAACCTTACGCCGATAACCATCCCTACCCGCTATTCGTCGGGCGAGCTTCCCGCCTACGGCACAAACAACGCGTATTCGCCCTACGTGATGCTCAACCACACGGGTATGACAAAGATACGCCACTACCGCGGCAAAGCCACCCTCGAACTCAAGCAGGACCTGTCGATGGTGACAGAAGGCCTCAAGGTGAGACTTCAGGGCGCGTATGACAACGAATCGGACCTCCGCGAAATCCGTTCCGTGCTCCCCGAGATGTACTACGCCTCGACACGTAAATACACCGGCGAACTCGCCCTTGTGAAACGCGTAGACGCCCAGACCGCAAAATACAATCACGAGGATTCACAATACTACAAGATACACTTCGAGGCGACCGCCACATGGGACCGCCTCTTCAATCAGAAGCACCGCGTAGGCGCCCTTGTGTACTACTACATGAGCAGCCAGCAGACCATGGACGGCAATATCGACAGCAAGCCCGAATCACTGCGGAGCATGTATGCAATTCCTATCCGCTATCAGGGTGTGTCAAGCCGACTGACCTACGGTTTCGACGATACATATTTCATTGACGCCAACTTCGGTTACACCGGCTCGGAGAACTTCCAGAAGGGACACCGCTTCGGTTTCTTCCCCTCGGTGGCCGCCGGCTGGGTGCCCACCCAGTACAAATGGCTGGCTGACAATCTCCCCTGGCTCAACTTCCTGAAGATACGCGGTTCGTACGGTCTCGTAGGTAACGACCGACTGACCGACGAGCGCTTCCCCTACCTGACACTCATGACCAACAACAACTCCGGCGGAGGCTGGGGCAGCAACGTGGGCTACATCACCGAAGAACGCGTAGGCGCCAACAACCTGCAGTGGGAGAAGGCCAAGAAGTTTGACGTAGGTATCGAAGGCCGCCTGTGGGACAACAAAATCGATTTCGTTGTCGACTTCTTCCAGGACCGCCGCGACGGTATCTACCAGCGCCGCACCCAGATACCCGACTACGCGGGTCTCGTCTCGATGCCTTTCGGCAACGTCGGCCGCATGAAGAGCTACGGCGCCGACGGCAACATATCGTTCTCGCAGTCGTTCGGCAAAGACTGGTCGGTGACCGTGCGAGGCAACTTCACCTACTCGGCCAACAAGGTCGAGAACTGGGAGCAGGCCGAGCAGCCTTACCCCTACCAGAACTACACAGGCTTTGTCAACAACGCATTCCGCGGCCTCATCTCGCTCGGCCTTTTCCGCGACGAGCTCGACGTGAAGCAAAGCCCGAAACAGACATTCGGCACATACATGGCCGGCGACATCAAGTATAAGGATGTCAACGGCGACGGCGTAGTCGACGACAACGACCGCGTGCCCCTCTCTTACCCCAATTATCCCAAGCTGATGTACGGCTTCGGCGGCGAGGTACGCTGGAAAAACCTTACTCTCGGCATCATGTTCAAGGGTACGGGCAACACCGACTACTACTACGTCAACGGCACATCGGGCGGCGAAGGCTATATCCCGTTCTACAACGGTTCGACCGGCAACGTGCTCCAGCAGGTGGCCGACCAGCGCAACCGATGGACCCCCGCCTCCTATTCAGGCGACCCGTCGACCGAGAATCCCAACGCCCTCTATCCCCGTCTGAGCTACGGCCGCAACGAGAACAACAACCAGCTCTCAACCTTCTGGCACACCAACGCCCGCTACCTGCGCCTGCAGGAAATCAACCTCAACTACCACGTGCTTCCCGGCAAATTCCTCCGTTCGCTCGGCCTCAGCTCGATGGACGTGCAGTTCGTTGTCAACAACGTGGCCGTCTGGAGTCCCGTGAAGCTCTGGGATCCCGAGCAGTCGGAATACAACGGCGGCGCATACCCGATACCCCGCACTTTCTCGCTCCAACTCTATGTCAACTTCTAATCCGCGAATACGATGAAACTATATAAAGCATTAATACCGTTAGCAGTGGCAGGATACTGCCTGTTCACTCCTTCGTGCAACTACCTTGATGTCGACGGCTATTTCGACGATACGCTGAAGTATGACTCAGTGTTCGTCAGCCGCCAGTATCTCGAGAAATATCTGTGGGGAGCAGCCGGAGAGCTTCCCGACGAGAGCGCTATCTTCGGCAACGACGTGATGCCCGGCGAGACCGGCACCGACGAGATATTCACTCTCAACGACTACGGCCTGTTCCACGGCAAGGCGCTGACACTCGGACTCGTGTCGCCCGCCGACCTGCGCGGCATGAACTCGTGGCCCAGCTGCTACAAGGCTATCCGCAAGGCCAACACCATCTTGGCGCGCATCAACGAGTGCAAGGACCTCTCGACCGTGCAGCGCTCCGAAATCGTGGGCTACGCTCACTTCCTCCGCGGATATTCTTACTACATCATCCTGATGAACTACGGCCCCGCCGTGATACTCGGCGACGATATTCTCGACAACAACGAGGAGGCAAGCTACTATGCACGTTCGCGCGCCACATTCGACGAGACCGTCGATTATATCTGCGACGAGCTTGAGACTGCCGCCCAGTTCATACCCGCCGATGTCGACATAGCCAACTTCGGCCGTCCGACCCGTGGCGCCGCCTACGCAATCATAGCCCGCGTGCGTCTGCATGCGGCATCGCCTTCGTTCAACGGCGGTCCTTCGGCCACCCGCTATTTCGCCGGCTGGAACCGCTCTACCGACGGTACTCCCTACGTGAGCCAGACTTACGACGAGCGTAAATGGGCTCTCGCTGCCGCCGCATGCCGCCGTGTCATTGACATGAACCGGTATCAGATACATACCGTAGAGCGCGTATCGGCCGACGCCGGCGACGCCACCGCCGCCACTCCCGCGCTGCCCGCTACCGTGTCGGACGCCGCGTTCCCCTACGGCGCAGGCGACATCGACCCGCTGAAATCGTATGCCAACATGTTCAACGGTACCACCTACGCCGTGCAGAACAAGGAGCTTATCTGGGGCAAGCAGTCAGGCTCGATACAGGAATTCACCCGCCAGTCGTTCCCCATCTACATGGGCGGATACAACAGTATGTGCGTGCCTCAGAAGGTGGTCGACGAGTACCGCATGCGCGACGGCAAGACCATAGAGGAAGCGCGCCAGACAGGCGAATACTCCGAGACAGGCAACTCGCGCGTGCTCTCATACTTCTCGGGCTACAGAATACTCCGCGGCACCTACAACATGTATGTAAACCGCGAGATGCGTTTCTACGCCTGCGTGGGCTACAACGGCTGCTACTGGCCCGCCACATCATGCAACAACAATAACTTCCGCCAGCAGACCGTATGGTACTACAACGGAGGCAACGCCGGCAAGGACAAGGCAATTGCAGAACCCCGCAACTACTGCGCCACCGGATATGTGCTCAAGAAATATGTACATCCGGAGGACAACTGGTATAACGGCGACGGCTCGACACGCACGGGCAAGACATTCCCCATCATACGCTACGCCGAGATACTGCTGTCGTATGCCGAAGCTGTCAACCACCTGACCGGCACGCATACCGTGGAGCTTCCCTCGGGACAGACCTACACGCTCTCAAGGGCATCCGATCTTGACGACGCCGTGTTCTATTTCAACCAGATACGTTTCCGCTCCGGCCAGCCGGCAATCGAAGCCGACGAATACAACGACGAGGAGTCATTTGAGAAGCAGATACGCCACGAGCGTTTCATCGAGTTCTTCGCCGAGGGACGTCGTTTCTACGACCTGCGCCGCTGGGGCACCCTCGAGCAGGAGGAAAGCCTTCCCATTACCGGCATGAATGTCGAGGCTGCCGCCAACGGATTCTACTCGCGCACGGTTGTCAACCATGCCGACTACCGCAACCGCGTATGCGACAAGAAGATGGTGTTCCTGCCGATACACCGCGACGAAATCAGAAAATCGAGACTGCTCGACCAGAACCCCGGGTGGTAATGTACTTCTACCGGCTACTCACATAAAAATATCAACTGACCATGAAGATAAAATATATAATACCAGTGATGGCAGCTGCGGCCATGATGACCGCATGCGACGAAAACGACCAGTTCAAGGGTGAACTCTACGAGAAAGTCATCTATGTGCTGAGCGACAATGACCATATATTCTCGAGCGTGCACCAGCTCGGCGAGACTTCCGACGGATATCTCACCATATATTGCGGCGGCACCGAGCACATCACGCAGGACGTGAAGGTGGAGGTTGAGCCGTACCAGCAGGCGCTCGACGACTACAACTATATCAACTTCGACCTCGACGAGTCGCGCTACGCACGTCTGCTCGATCCGGCGCACTACACCATCGAAAGCTACAGCACGGTGCTCAGTGCCAACAGCCCCGACTACTATTCGCTCATACCTATAAAGGTGAATCCCGACGGACTGTCGCCCGACTCGACCTACATCATCCCGATGCGCATCAAGTCGGTGAGCGACCACCGTGTCAACCCCGACAAGGACAAGGTGCTGTACCGTGTGGTACTTGCCAACAAGTTCGCCACGATGGAACACACCACCTACTACCAGATGACCGGTGTGGAGACTCTCGGGCTTGCGGCGGGTGACAATGCGAGCGGGATCTCAGTGACGCGCGTCGTTGCGCCCTTGTCGAAGAATCAAGTAAGAATGTTTGCCGGCACGCACTCCTATGTGCCCAACAACGTGACGCTCGAGGAAATCGACACTTATGCGATGACAGTGACGCTTAACGACGACCATACTGTCAGCATCGAGCCTTACGGCAGCATCGAGGTGGAGCAGCTCGACAATCCCGAAAGCAACTGCTGGGAGTACAACGAGAAGGGTTGGCTCATGCTGTACATGAACTACCGCTATAAGGATACCGTCACATACAACGGCACAACGGAGACATGCTGGGTGACGATGGAGGAGACCAATACCCTCAAGCCCGAACAGCTTGAAAAGTGATTGCGCGTCAATAACCCGGATTGACCTTATATGGACCGTTTTACTTAAGGAGCATGGAGTGGAGTGGGGGCGTCCCGCCCCCGTGGTAACTTTTGTAACTTAAAATAATAGCACGGGGGCGGGACGCCCCCGCTCCACTCAACTCAGCTGAAGTAAACAGCGATAAATCGCGTCCCCACAGGGTACAACACAAATGATATGTTTAAGTTATTTAAATATTAATTTGTAGAATTAAGCGAAATATTTAACAATTATAATTTAATTTTGTGCTTTAATTATTAATACAAACCTGACATATCACATCGCAGATGAAGCCAACTGACAGAAAGAGAACCATGAAGTCAGGTGTCGCGTCATTGCTGCTGTCGGCCTTTGTGGCCGGGAGTGCCTTTGCCGCAAAGACACCGGTAGATTATGTAAACCCGTATATGGGCAATATCAGCCATTTGCTGATGCCTACGTTTCCCACCGTCCACCTGCCCAACGGCATGATGAGGGTGTATCCCGTGAGGGGATCGTATACGGAGAGCAGGGTCAACGGGCTTCCGCTGTTGGTTGTCAACCACCGCGAATGCCAGGCATTCAACCTGTCGGCCACGCAAAGTTCCGGTGCTGACGACACGCTTCCTTATTCCATTGTCACCGATTACGACAACGAGGAAATCACTCCTTACTACTACGCAACCGACATCGACGGCCAGAACATACGCGCCGAGTTCACTCCGGCCGCGCACTCGGCCGTCTACCGTCTGTCGCCCGATCCCGAGGGGGGCGACATGACCCTGATACTCAATGCCCGTAACGGCGAGATGAACATTGACGGGCGGTGCATGAGCGGGTACCAGTACTCATGGGGCGGGATTAAAGTCTACATCTATGCCGAGGTCGACCGCGTGCCGGTCAGGTCGGGGGTACTCGCCGGGGGCAGCATGAGCGACCGGACTGCAGGCAGCGGTGACGAGGCATGCGCTGTGATGACGTTTGACTCCACGCTGCCCGTCGAGATGCGCTACGGCGTGTCGTATATCGACGCGGCTCAGGCCCGCGAGAACATGAAGCGCGAGGTCGGCGGCTTGAGTTTTGACAAAGTCAAGGCGCAGGCGCGCTCCGAATGGAACGATGAGCTCGGCAAAATCATGGTCGAGGGGGGTACGGAGGCCGACAAAGAGGTGTTCTACACGTCACTCTACCGCTGCTACGAGCGTCCGGTCGACATAGCTGAATACGGACGCTATTTCAGCCCTGCCGACCGTCGGGTGCATGAAGGCGCCCACCATTATACCGACGACTGGCTCTGGGATACCTACCGTGCCACACACCCGCTGCGCATACTCCTGTCGGAAAGCCGGGAGGCCGACATGCTCAATTCGCTGATCGACTACGCGCGGCAGTCGGAGCAGAAGTGGCTTCCGACGTTCCCCGCCGTCAGCGGCGACTCCCACCGCATGAACTGCAACCACGGCGTGGCCTCGATGGCCGACGCAATGGTCAAGGGCGTCAGGGGCGTAGATTTCGCCGAGGGTTACCGTTACGGCAAAGCGGCCGTGGAGGACAAGACGCTTGCGCCGTGGCGCAACAGCAAAGCTGGCTATCTCAACAAATTTTACCGCGAGCACGGCTATATTCCGGCACTGCGTCCGGGCGAGGGGGAGTATCTCGACGAGGTTGACGGCTGGGAGAAGCGTCAGGCTGTGGCCGTGACGCTCGGTACGGCCTACGACGACTGGTGCCTTTCGGTTATGGCCGCACGTCTCGGACTCGACGCCGAGGCCGGATACTATGCCGGGCGGTCGAAGAACTATCGCAACCTGTTCAATCACGCCACATCGTTCTTTCACCCCAAGGACAGCGCAGGCAACTTCATCGAGCCGTTCGACTACAAGTTTTCGGGTGGTATCGGAGCGCGCGACTACTACGACGAAAACAACGGCTGGACCTACCGCTGGGACTGCCAGCACGACATTCCCGGGCTTATAGAGCTGATGGGAGGCGAGAGGAAGTTTATCGCCAATCTTGACGATACGTTCAATGAATGGCTCGGCAGGAGCAAGTATGAATTTTACAGCGTGCTGCCCGATCAGACAGGCAATGTGGGACAGTTCACCATGGGCAACGAGCCGTCGATGCATATACCGTATCTCTACAACTATGCCGGCGAGCCGTGGCGCACGCAGCGCCGTGTGCGGCAGCTGATACGGCAGTGGTTCCGTCCCGACGTGATGGGTATGCCGGGCGATGAGGACGGAGGCGGACTGTCGTCGTTCGTGGTGTTCTCGATGATGGGATTCTATCCCGTCACCCCCGGCTCGGGAGTATATACTGTAGGCACCCCGTTTTTCACGAAAGTGAAACTGCGCATGGAAAACGGCAAGGAGCTTGTCATCGAGGCTCCGGGCAGTTCGGACGACTGCAAGTATATCGGCGCGGCCACGATTGACGGGCGTGAACTCAGCGAACCGTGGTTCTCGCACGATGAAATCAGAAACGGTGCAAAAATAAAATTGAAAATGACCGGACGCCATACCGACTGGGGATGTGGAAAAGACCGGTAATAATACTTCTATTTTTTAAGGGAAAAAGACAACACTATGATTGCAATGAAAAAAATAACTGCCGCGATGACGTTAGTGACAGCCGCCTTTGCGGCGGAGGCGGCCGATGTGCGGCTGATAAGTTCCACTCCCGCCGGGCAGTGGGTCGACTGCGGCAGCATCGAACTGGCGGAATACGACAATACGGTCAGTCATGACGTGATGGTGACACGCTACGGCGCGCAGACCATGCAGGGATTCGGGGGCTGTTTCAATGAGTTGGGGGGCAAGGCATTGAAAAGTCTCGGAAAAGAGGAGCGCCAACGGGTGATGGAAATGTTGTTTGACAGTGAGGACGGGCTGAATTTCAGCGTGTGCCGCACTCCTGTCGGCGCCAACGACTTCGCCACCGAATGGTACAGCTACGACGAGACACCGGGCGACTTCGAGTTGCGTAAGTTCTCAATAAAACATGATAAAAAATACCTGATACCTTATATCAAGGAGGCGCTTGCCATAAATCCGTCGCTGCGCATCTGGGCGTCGCCCTGGAGCGCCCCGCAGTGGATGAAGACCAACGGCCACTACTCCAACCGTGCCGACGCGATAAACGGCCTCGACCCGTCGAAGGAGGTGCCGACCGGCAACGACCAGATGATACTTGAGCCGGAATATCTGACGACTTACAGCAAATATCTGTCACGCTACGTCACCGAATACAAGAAGGAGGGGATAGACATATTCATGCTCCAGTTCCAGAACGAGCCGTATACGTTCAATATCTGGCCCAACTGCTCATGGACTCCGGCGGGGATGACAAAGTTTGTAGGGAGCTACCTCGGTCCTGAGTTCGAGGCGACGCACCCCGACGTGGAATTGTGGCTCGGCACGCTCAATACCGACCGCTTCGACCACGTGGAGACGATGCTGTCGGACGAGGCGATGAGCCGATACATCAAAGGTGTAGGCGTGCAGTGGGAAGGAAAGGATATAGTGAAGAAAATATCGGAGACATATCCCCATCTGCCTATCATACAGACTGAAAACGAATGCGGTGACGGCAGCAACGACTGGGGCGCGGCCGAACACACCTACTGGCTGATGAAAAAATATATCGAGGACGGTGCCGGCATGTACATGTATTTCAACATGGTGCTCGGCGATGACTGCCGCAGTTCGTGGGGCTGGAAACAGAACGCCATGGTCGTGGTCGACACCAAATCAAAAAAGGCCACATTCACTCCCGAGTACTGGCTTATGAAGCATTTCAGCCGCTATGTGCAGCCGGGAGCGAAACGACTTATCACGCTTGGAAACAATTATAACCTTTCTGCATTTGAGAATGAGGACGGTTCGCGTGTCATTGTGGTGTTCAATCCCGACGAGACGGTGCGCAACATGTCGGTATCGCTCGGTTGCGACTGCGTCATGAACCTCTCGTTACAGCCAAAATCGTTCAATACGCTTTTAATCACTGAGTAATCGCTAACAGAAGTAACTGCAAATCAACCAACAGATGTATTACATGAAAAAGCTAAGTACAGCCGCTATGATAGCGATGGCGGTATGCAGTCTCGCATCAGCGCAGAAAGTGGAGATGTACACCACCACCGACAAGGCTCCGTGGAAGCAGGTGAAGAATATAAAATGGAGTGAAAAGGCTCCCGAGGGAAATATACCCGTCGTCACCGTGACGGAAAATACCGCGCAGACGATTGACGGTATCGGGGGGACATTCAATGAAATAGGCTGGGACATGCTATGCTACCTTGAGCCGGAACAGCGTCAGGCGATAATGGCGGATCTGTTCGGCGAGGAGGGCGCACGCTTCAATTACTGCCGCATGCCTATAGGCGCTAGTGACTACGGGATGAATTTCTACTCGCTAAACGATGTCATCGACGACTTCGACATGGTGAATTTCTCTATTGCGCGCGACCGCCACATACTGTTGCGCTATATCAAGGAGGCGCAGAAAATCAATCCCGGGCTTAAGATGTGGGCTTCGCCGTGGAGTCCGCCCGGGTGGATGAAGACCAACAACAGCTATGCCAGCGGGTATGACAATGGCGCAGTCAACCATAACGGACTGCAGCGCGAACGCCACCTCGAACTGCCTACCACGGGCTTCAAGATGCAGGAGGGCTATCTGAAAGCCTACGCGCTTTATTTCGCGAAATTCTGCAAGGCTTACGAGAAGGAGGGAGTGCATATCGAAAATATATGCATACAAAACGAACCGTGTTCCAACCATATATTCCCGAGCTGTCCGTGGCGACCGGAGGATTTGGCTTACTTTGTGGGTCGTTTCCTCGGACCTCAGTTCGAGAAGGACAGCATAGACACCGAAATCATATTCGGCACGATCAACCGTGACAATCCGGCCTATACCCGTACAGCGCTTGACGACCCCGAAGCGGCACGTTATTTCAAGGGGGCAGGTTTCCAGTGGGACGGCAAGGGTGCAATCCCTTATATCAGCAAAGAGTACCCTCACCTGAAGATGATGCATACCGAGGCCGAGTGCGGCAACGGCAGCAACGACTGGGGCGCCGCCGAGCATACGTGGTGGCAGATAAGCCATTATCTGCGCAACGGCGCGCGCAACTTCACGTACTGGAACATGGTGCTTGACGATACGGGCGTCAGTCCGTGGGGCTGGAAGCAGAATGCGCTGATTTCAGTCAATCCAAGAACTCTTGAGGTGACGTATCACCCCGAGTATTATCTGATGAAGCATCTGGCGAGATATGTAGAGCCCGGCGCGAGCCGTGTGGAGCTTGAGGGTGCCGATGACGATACGCTCGCCTTTGCCAATCCTGACGGTAAGGAGGTGATAGTGGCCGTGAACCGCAGGGACACGCCCAAGGAAATGACTCTCAGGAATGGAGACAAGTATCTGACAGTCACCTTGCAACCAAAGTCGTTCAATACATTATATTACTGATAATCAAATAAATCCGATGAAAATACAGAAACTGATATTAGCCGGGCTATTGAGTCTGGCGGCTAACGGCCTTGCGCAGGCTCAGTCGCCGGAGGTGTACAAAGACCCCTCCGCCCCGATCCACGAACGTGTCAACGACCTGCTCTCGCGGCTTACGCTCGAGGAGAAGGTGTCGCTTATGACGCATAACTCGCCGGGCATACCGCGCCTTGGCATCGACAAGTTTTATCACGGCAACGAGGCGTTGCATGGTATCGTGCGTCCCGGTAAATTCACTGTGTTCCCGCAGGCAATAGGCATGGCGGCGACATGGAATCCCGCCTTGATAAAAAGAATGTCGACAGCCATCTCCGACGAAGCCCGCGGCAAGTGGAACGCGCTCGGGCTCGGTAAGCGGCAGCACGACGGGTCGAGCGACCTGCTGACATTCTGGTCGCCTACCGTCAATATGGCGCGTGACCCACGCTGGGGACGCACCCCCGAGACCTACGGCGAGGACCCGTATCTGACAGGCCGTATCGGCACCGAGTTTGTCAAAGGACTGCAGGGCGACCATCCGCGCTACCTCAAGGCGGTGGCCACACCCAAGCACTTCGCGGCCAACAACGAGGAGCACAACCGCGCGTCGTGCAACGCCGTGATTTCGGAGCGCGATTTGCGCGAATACTATCTGCCGTCGTTCGAGCGGTGCATAAAGGAGGGTAAGGCACAGTCAATCATGACCGCCTACAACGCCGTCAACGGCGTGCCCTGCACGGTCAACCATTACCTGATACAGAAAGTGCTCCGCGGCGACTGGGGCTTCCAGGGCTATGTGGTGACCGACTGCAGTGCGCCGCAATGGATGGTGACGCAGCACAAGTTCGTGCGCGATTACGAGACCGCCGCCGTGCTTATGATGAAAGCCGGCAATGACATAGAGTGCGCCGACAACGTGTATTCCGAACCGCTTATCAAGGCCTACAAGGACTACCGCGTGACCGATGCCGAGATTGATTCCGTGGCCTATCATATACTGCGCGGGCGCATGCTGCTCGGCCTCTTTGACGACCCTGAACTCAATCCCTACAACAGCATCTCGCCCAACAAGGTAGGCTGCAGGGAGCATCAGGACCTTGCACTTGAGGTCGCACGCCAGAGCCTCGTGCTGCTGAAGAACGAGAAGAATATGCTTCCGCTCAACGCCCGAAAGCTGAAAAAAATAGCCGTGGTGGGGCTCAATGCCGACAGATGCGAGTTTGGCGACTATAGCGGCACACCTGTCAATGAGCCGGTATCGGTGCTTCAGGGTATCCGGAATCTCGTCGGCGACGAGGTGGAAATCATCCACGCACCGTGGGTGTCGCTTGCCACCGGTTATGAGCCGATTTCAAAAGATTTCTTCCCGGGCGGACTGAAAGCTGAATATTATGCCAACGATAATCTCGAAGGAACGCCTGCGGTAGTGCGTACCGATGAGGAAATATATTATGACCCTTCCTGCCAGCCGCCGGATCCCGCGTGGTCACAGCCTATGTCGGTAAGATGGACCGGCAAACTGCGCCCGACAGTAAGCGGCGACTATGTGCTTTCGATGAAATCGGATGACGGCTGCCGCGTGTGGGTTGACGGGAAGAAACTCATTGACTCATGGGTGAGCCGCCCCGCGACGGCCGACGATGTCACCGTCAATCTCGAAGCCGGCAAAAGCTATGACCTTAAGGTTGAGTATTATGACGGCGGTGGCGACTGCTTCGCACGTCTGTTCTGGCGTGCTCCCATACTCGACAGCACCGACCGCATCGAACTGTATGGCGATGCAGGCAAAGCCGCTGCCGAGGCCGATCTCACTGTTGCCGTGATGGGCATAGACAAGTCGATAGAGCGAGAGGGTCAGGACCGTTATACTCTTGAACTGCCCGCCGACCAGCAGGAGTTTATCAAGGAAATCTACAAAATAAATCCCAACACGGTGGTTGTCATGGTAGCCGGCAGTTCCGTTGCCATCAACTGGATGGACGAGAATATTCCCGCCATACTTTATGCATGGTATCCCGGCGAACAGGGTGGCAATGCGGTGGCCGAGGCTTTGTTCGGCAAATATAACCCCGCCGGACGTCTGCCTTTGACGTTCTACCGCTCGATGGACGACCTGCCTGCGTTCGACGACTATTCGCTCACCAACGGTCCGGGCCGCACATACCAGTATTTCACGGGCAAGCCGTTGTATGAATTCGGCTACGGTCTGAGCTATACCAAGTTCAAATACAGCGACCTCAAGGTGGACACAACCGCCGACGGCGTAGATGTCAGTTTCAAGGTGCGCAACACCGGCAAGCGTGACGGCGACGAGGTGGCGCAGGTATATGTGAAATATCCCGATACCGGCACCTATATGCCTATCAAGCAGTTGCGCGGATTCGAGCGTATCAGCGTGCCACGCGGCAAGTCGGAGACCGTCAAGGTGAATATCCCGTATGCCGACCTGCGTTACTGGGACGAGAATACTGGAGGCTTCGTGACCCCGCAGGGGCGTTACGAGATATACGTGGGCGCATCGTCCGACGATATCCGTCTCCGCGGCGAAGTGGAAGTGAAGTAAAGTAAATATAATACCCGTCAATGGGGATGATAAAGTGGGGCGAGGGCGTCTCGCCCTCGGTGTAATTTTCCGAGATTAATACCACGGGGGCGAGACGCCCCCGCCCCACTGCGTCCCTACCGGCTGTAACAAGTATATGACCATGAAAAAGAGATATGCTGTCGGCGCGGTGGCGCTGATGTTTGTCGGGATACAGGCCGACGCCAAACTGTGGATTAACGAACTGATGCAGTCGAATATCGACTGCGTGTTTGCCGGCGGCGATTTCCCGGATTCATGGTTCGAGATATATAATGACAGCGACAACGCCGTGCGGCTTACCAACTACCGTGTCGGCGACAGCGATGACTTTGAGAAGGCATTTGTGCTTAAAGGCTCGGTAGGCGTCGCTGCAAAAGGATATAATCTCATATATTGCGACAAGGTAGGGAGCGGGTATCATACTGATTTCCGCATTGATTCAGGCAAGGGTAAGTTGTATCTGTTCAATCCGCAGGGGGAGATTGTCGACTGTGTGTCGTACCCAAAGATGCCGGCACCCAATGTGGGTTACGGCCGCACGGAGGATGCCGGCGACAAGTGGGGATATGAGCTGACACCGACGCCCCGCGCCGCCAACGGCGGGGGCGTCACGTCGGTGGTGCTCCCCGAACCGGTGTTTTCGGTCACGGGCAACGCGCGTTACAACGTGAAGAAACTCGAGGAGGTGACAATAAGCATTCCCGAAGGCATCGACCTGCCGGCCGATACGCGGTTGTATGTGACGACCGACGGCTCCGAGCCGACACTTGACTCTCCGAGTTATGACAGGGAATTTACCGCGCGGTCGTCGCAGTCGATGATGCTCCGTGCCAAACTTATATCGGCGGAGGCAATATCGCCCCGCGCCACGACGCATTCCTATATCTATCATTCGCGCGAGGTGGATATTCCGATCATATCGCTGAACACCAACCAGGACTATGTCGACGACCCCGATACGGGGATATGGACGAACTTCAACGAGGACTGGCGGCGTCCGGTCAACGTGGAGTATTTCTACGAGTCGGGAAAGGAGAGTCCCATAAACCAGCTCGGGGAATTCAGGATACATGGCGGGTGGTCGAGAAACCAGCCGCAGAAATCGTTTGCAGTGTATTCCAACAAGCGTTTCGGCACGAAGAAATACAGCTATCCGTTCTGGAGCGACAAGCCCGACGTGAAGAAGTCGAAATCATTCGTGCTGCGCAACGGCGGCAACTGTTTCGGCGAGGCGCGTATCAATGACTCGTTCGTGCAGACGCTGTTCGGCCGCAACTGCGACAATCTCGACTGGCAGGCCTACCGGCCCGTGATATGCTATATCAACGGCAAATACCGCGGTATATACGCATTGCGCCAGCGCTCAAACGAGGATTATGTCGAGGACTGTTACGACGGGCTGGAGGACATCGACATGCTTGAGAACTGGGAGGAGCTGAAAGCGGGCACTACCGACAGTTTCGAGGAGCTGAAGCGCCTGTATGAGGGCAATCCGAGCTATGAGCAGATGGAGAAGGCCATCGATGTGGAGAATTTCGCCAACCTGTATATCGCCAACGTATGGGCCACGAACACCGACTTCCCGGGCAACAATATCGTGATGTGGCGCCCGACAGCCGAAGGAGGCAAATGGCGCTGGATTATGAAAGACCTCGATTTCTTAGCGTCAAATCCGGCTGATTTCAACTATTTTGATTTCGTGCTGCACACCGGCGACTATGCCTACGGCAATATCGGCGAGGGCAACGCGCATCATGCTGTGAAACTGTTCAAGGTAATGACGGCGATGGAGGAGTTCCGCGAGCCGTTCATCGACCGTTTCTTCGTGTATCTCGGCGATTTCCTGCGTCCGGGCTGCACGGCGGCGCTTATTGACGAGCAGCGTGACGAGCTTGCTCCCGAGTATCGCGCACACCTTTTGTGCTACGGCAATCCGGTAAGTTATGAGGGGTGGGTGCACCGCGTGGACAATCTGAAGCAGTGGTGCGCGCAGCGTACGGAGGCTATGCCCGGTATCATTTGCAGCTATTTCGGGCTCGGGGCGCCGGTGGCGGTGAGCGTAGACGGGGCACAGTCGGGAATCAGTATCAACGGAATCGAAACAAAGGGTGATACGTTCGAGGGGAAGTGGCCGATTGGACGCGGCATGACAGTCAGTAGCGACAATCCCGGGATGGGGTGGAAAGTGACGGTCACGGCTAAGACAGGTCGCAGGAATACGTATGAGGTGCAGTCGCCCGAATATACCATCACGCCGAGCGAGAATGTGGAGAGTGTGCGCCTGGAGGCGTATCAGCTGTCGGGTGTCGGCAATGTTGCAGCCGACGAGAGCGCACGTGTCAGTGTGAATGTATGCGGCAGGATTATTGTGGTCGAGGCCGGCGATGTCATTGATTCGCTGACTGTGACCGATGTGGCCGGGCGGCGTGTGGCGGCTACAGCTCCGATGACGGCGTCCGCTCAGTTGCAGGTAGGCGGTAGCGGTGTGTATGTCGTTGAGGCAGTGCTCGGCGACGGCTCGCGTACGGTCAGAAAGGTGATGGCGGCACGATGAGATGGCGCCGGATACATACTGTCGTGGCCTCGGCGCTCTGCATTATCGCATGCGGGGCGGCTGACGGGGCGCGTGGCAGGGCGTTGCAGTATGCCGATACGGTGATGGACGTGGGGAGCGTGAGCGCGCGGTCGTATATGCATGAATGCCGCTTCAGGGCGGTCAATGTGTCGGACAGCGCGGTGAGCATATACGGCGCGGCGTCATCGTGCGCATGTACCGTGCCGAAATATCCGCATGAGCCTGTCGAGCCGGGTGATACGGCTGAGGTGTCGGTGGCGTTTGATGCGTCGGGGCAGCCTGCGGGGCCGTTTGTCAAGAAAATCAGGGTAATGGACACGTCGGCGCCGGGACGGCCTGTGACGCTGCGCATTGTGGGGAGGATAGAGTAGCGCGTTCCGCTCGGGCGTAGCTGTCAGCCGCGTTCTGTGGTGCGGTAGGCTGTCGGTGGCATACCCATGATTTTTGTGAACAGGCGCGAGAAATAGTAGGAGTCCTCAAATCCGAGTTTGGCCGCTATTTGGTTGATGTTCATGTCGGTGGAGTCGAGCATCTGACAGGCAGCCTGCATTTTGATGAGATTGAAGTAGGAGATGGGTGCATGCCCGACAGCACGCTTGAATATGGCGGAGAAATGGTTGGGGGTGTAGCCGGTGAAGCGGGCGAGCTGCGCCAGGGTGATGTGCCGCTCGAGGTTCTCTTTCATGTATTTTATGGCTGATCGGCAGGCGTCGTCGGTATCGGAATGGGCTGTTTCGGCTGTCGAGGCTCCGGCGAGACGGAACTGGCGTATGTAGCGCAGCGAGCCGAGGTAGTGATGGAAGAGCGAAAGGGCGTAGTGGAGGTTTTCGACGCTGTAGCCCGCTTTGAGTGTGAAGAAAATCTCCTCGAACAGGGCGATGCGGTCGGATATGCGGGAATTGCCGGAGGGAGTTATCCGGTGCGGCACGTGCATTCCCTCGGCGTATTGCGCGGCGAGAGTGCCGTTGAAATGTACCCAATAGATGGTCCAGGGGCATGTGTCGTCGGAGCCGTAGGCATGCGGACGGTCGGGCGGGAGAATGAAGAACTGGCCATCGGTTATCTCATGGCGCGTGTCGCCGAGACGGTACCATCCGCGTCCCTCCACGCAGTATATCAGCACGAATTGGCCGGGTGCCTCGGGGCGTTCGCGGAAATGGTGGCGAGCGGAGGGGTAGTAGCCTATGTCGGTGATATGCAGCGCGGCGCCGAGCGGGTCGCGCTCGAGCATGTCGGTAATCATCTTGGGGATGACAATGGAGCGTTGTCCGCGAAATCCTTCTTTTATGCGTATCATGACTTAACCTGGCGTTTTGTTTTTTGTGGGGTTGTTTTGAGGAAGTGGCGGGACTATAATCAACGTAGTGTAAGGACGCGATACTTAAGATGCATAGATAGGGGCGAGGGCGTCACGCCCTCGTGGTATTATATTTACACGCTGAAAGTTACCACGGGGGCGAGACGCCCCCGCCCCTATCAACTCAGCTTACGTGAATCGCGTCCCTACAAATTCGTTCATATTTTGCGTTGCACGAAATCCTCTTTCTTACAAAGATAGCAAGATTGCGTGCGTATGGGCTGTTGGAATGGAATCGTTAACATTTATTTTGTACGATGGGAATGAATCATGCCCATGTAGGGGCGTATCTTTGCGATGAAGATTACAATTATTCCCTTAGAAATACAATTCTCTCTAAAAAATAAAAGTTATGGCAGCAGAAAAGACAAAGAAAATGGCCGCGGCGATAAAGGATGCCGCCAACGGCAAAGATGCGAAACTCAATGCGCTCAAAGCCGCTATGGGTCAGATAGAAAAGGCATTCGGCCGGGGTGCGATAATGCGTATGGGCGATACTGCAGCGGAGCAGGTCGAGGTGATACCCACCGGGTCGATAGGACTGAACTTTGCGCTTGGCGTGGGCGGTTTCCCGAAAGGGAGGATAATAGAGATATTCGGGCCGGAATCGTCGGGCAAGACGACGCTTGCCATACATGCAATCGCGCAGGTGCAGAAGCAGGGCGGCATTGCGGCCATCATCGACGCCGAGCATGCTTTCGACCGTTTTTACGCCGAGAAATTAGGCGTTGACGTCAGCGAACTGCTTATGGCGCAGCCCGACAACGGGGAGCAGGCGCTGGAGATTGTGGAGCAGCTGATACGTTCGGCGGCGGTCGACCTGATTGTGGTTGACTCGGTGGCTGCGCTTACTCCAAAGAATGAGCTTGAGGGGGAGATGGGCGACCGTAACATGGGGCTGCAGGCACGGTTGATGTCGCAGGCCATGCGTAAGCTGACGGGAGCCATCGCGCGCACCAACAGCACGTGCATATTCATCAACCAGCTGCGTGCGAATATCGGGTCGATGTTCGGTCCGGCGGAGACCACGACAGGTGGCAACGCGCTGAAATTCTATTCGTCGGTGAGGGTGGACATACGCCCGGGTACGTCGGTGAAGGACGGCGACAATGTGCTGGGCCGGCATGTGAAAGTGAAGGTGGTGAAGAACAAGGTGGCTCCTCCGTTCCGACGCTGCGAGTTCGACATAATGTTCGGCGAAGGTATATCGCAGTCATACGAGATACTTGACTTAGGCGTGGAGTACAACATTATACAGAAGTCGGGCTCGTGGTTCCGCTACGAGGGGAGCAATCTCGCGCAGGGTCGCGATGCGGCCAAGCGTGCAATCGATGATAATCCCGAACTCGCCGCCGAACTCGAGGGGCGCATCATGGCCGCGCTGGCCGAGGCAGAGAAAAGCGGCAAGCCCAAGGTCAAGAAGACAAAGGGGAAGACTTCGGAGCGGGAAGATACTCCGGAGCGGGACGAAGAGGACGACATGGACGAAATGCTCGACGATGCGGACCTTGACTCAATTGAACTCGAAGAAGACTGAGGCAATTTTCATAATTCATAATTCATAATGCATAATTCATAATTAGGGTGTTGCAGGACTCCACGTAGTAGGGGCGCACGGTCTGTGCGTCCGGAAAACGGGCTTTGATTATCAGTGAATTATCGGAAGGTGTTGCAAAACTAAACTTTCCGCGGTTAAAAACCGCGGCTACTATGCGAAGCCTCTTGATAATCAGCCGTGTAGTAGCCGCAGTTTTTAATCGCGGTCAGCTAAAATCGGGTTTTGCAACACTCTATTGCGCGGGAGGGGGATAATTATGAATTATGAATTGTGAATTATGAATTAAATGAATGGGAGGGTGTCGCGTGAGGATTGCTCTATGCGTTTATTGCGCCAGCATTTGCGGCATACGGCTATGTAGCGGTCGTCGCCGCCGATTTCCACCTGGTTGCCTTCCTCTACGAAGTCGCCGTTGGCATCGATGCGGGCGTTGATGATTGTCTTGTGGCCGCAGGTGCAAGTCGATTTGATTTCATCGATTGTGTCGGCAATTTCGAACAGGCGGCGCGAACCTTCGAAAAGATGTGACTGGAAGTCGGTGCGCAGTCCGTAACAGATGACGTTGGAGCCGAAATCGTCGACCACGCGCGAGAGCTGGTCGACTTGCTCGGCGGTGAGGAACTGAGCTTCGTCGATGAGGAACCAGTCAATCACCGACATTGTTTTCTCAAACATGTCGTGAGCGAAGGCGTAGAGGTCGGTGTCATGGTATATCCATTCGCATTTGCGCTGTATGCCGATACGCGATTTGATTACGTTTTCTTTGTCGCGGGTGTCGATTACGGGCTTCATGCAAAGATAGCGCATGTCACGTTCCTCGAAATTATATGCTGTGGTAAGGAGCAGTGCCGTTTTGGCTGACCCCATTGTGCCATATCTGAAGTAGAGTTTGCCTTTGCGGTTCATGGTCGGCGGTATATGTGTGTGAATGGTAATGAAAAATTTTACCAAAGATAAAACTTTTCATTACCATCAACAAATAAATTCGTCAAAAGATATTAACAATGCCCGGTCATGCAGGGCGGGGGAGGGGGATTATTTCATGTAGAAGCACTGCACTTTGCCTACGGGAAGTTTGCCTTCGAGTTTGAGGGGGATTTTGTCGGGAGCGGTCGAAATCCAGGCCTCCATGTCGTCGGATGTCTTTTTGCCCCCTTCGCCGGTGAAACTGAATGAGATTTTATAGGCGGGGTATTCCTCCTTGTCGATTTTGACATTCTCGCGGCCGTGATAGGTGATGGTGAGGCGTTCCTTGCGTTTGCCCGAGAAAACTGTCAGTTCTTTTTTGTCGCCCGGCTTCATCGCGGCGTAGTCGAGCGAGCGCATGTAGTAGAACGAACTGAGCATGTCGAGGGTGAGGCCTTCGGCTTCGAGCTTTATTTCCGACTCGGTGAGCGGTTTTTTCTTCGATTTCTGTTTCCAGCGCTTGCAGGTGGCCGACACGTGGTTGCCTTTGCGGGTGTAGTTGATGAGGTCGCGCTTGTATTCGCCCCCCTCGTGGGTGATTTTCTCGTAGTACGACGGTTCCATGGTCACGATGTTCATGCGGCCGAGGAGGGTGTCGCGGACGCTGTAGAAAGCATCGGCCCATTTCTCGGAGCGTGCCACGAGCCGCGCGTCAATGGCGCCTGAACCGGCACGGCGCGTCGACAGGTTGACACGTCCGGCCTGCTTGTTGACGAGCCCCCATTTATACATCACGCGGTAGTTGACCGACTCTCCGCCGGTCACGTCGGCATGTCCGCCAAGGGCTATGCCTGCTACAAAAAACAGTATGAATAAAAATTTTCTCATAACATTATGACAATCTCAATGTCAAAAAGTTTAATCTACGGATGTTTATTCGGATGCGAGTGACAGCGACGCGGGGTTGAGTCCGGGCGATGTGGCGGTGACGGTGAACCGTCCGGCGCGGCCGTCGTTCTGCGCGATGAGCAACGCTTTGCCATAGAAAGCCTTGCGCCTGTCGCACTTGAACCGCTCGTGGGAGAACTGGCAGCCGTTGTCGACTCCGGCGTTGAATGCGGTGCCGTCGACGCTGAATGTGATTTCGTTGTCGGCGAGGGGACACAGATTGCCGTCGGCGTCGACAACCTCGACCGTGAGATAGCACAGGTCGGTGCCGTCGGCGCCGATGACGGTGCGGTCGGGTGTCAGACGCAGACTGTGCGGAGTCCCTGCTGTCGTGACAGTGTCGCGGGCCACTTCGGCTCCGTCGCGCCGGCTTACGGCTGTAAGTGTGCCGGGAGCAAACGGTATGCGCCATACGGCGTGGAGGCAGTCGGGAGTCTTTGACGCGGTGCCGAGCGACTCGCCGTTGAGAAACAGTTCAACCTCGTCGGCATTGTTGTAGTAGGCCCAGATGTCGACCTCCTCACCCTCGGTCCAGTTCCAGTGGGGGAAGAGATGGAGTACGTCGGTGTCGTTCTGCCACTCGCTTTGGTAAAGGTAATAGACGTCCTTGGGGAATCCGGCGAGGTCGATTATGCCGAAATAGCTGCTGCGTGCCGGCCACTGATAGGGGGTCGGCTCGCCGAGGTAGTCGAATCCCGTCCATACGAACTGGCCTGAAATGAAGTCGTTGTCGCGCACGTGTTTCATCGTGCCCTCGTGATAGTTGCCCCAGGGCACGTAGCAGTTGTCGTAGGAGGAGCATGACATTGAGTCGTGGTGGAAAGGACGGTCCCAGCTGTCGGGCCAGATATAGAACTGGTCGGAGGGCATCATGTAGAAACCGCGTGTCATCAGTCCCGATACGCTTTCGGTGATGACAAACGGTTTGCCGGGGAAGTTCTGCGGTACGCCGGCAAACCAGCTGTCGTGGTAGTTGAAGCCGATGATGTCGAGTGCGCCCGAACGGAAAAGATGGTTGCCGGGGTCGGCCTCGTTGCAGCCGGCGGTCACGGGGCGCTGCGGGTCGAGGGCGCGCACCCGGTCGGCAAGTTTTTTGGTGAGCAGGGAGTTGACCGACATTGTGCCGTCGTCGGCCGCGAGCTGCTCGGGGGAGTGCCCGAAGTTGAGTATCAGGTTGGCTTCGGCAAGTGAAAGGGTGTCGGCGCCTGCATCGTTCCATTGTTCAAGCACTTCGTTGCCGATGCTCCATACTATTATGGAAGGGTGGTTGCGGTCACGGCGTATGAAATCGTCGAGGTCGCGTTCGTGCCACTCGTTGAAATAACGGGCGTAGTCGTAGGTGGTTTTCCGTTTGCGCCACATGTCGAAGGCTTCGTCCATCACAAGGAATCCCATTTCGTCGCATAGGTCGAGAAGTTCGGGCGCGGGAGGATTGTGGGTGCAGCGTATGGCGTTGCATCCCATATCTTTGAGCATGGTGAGCTGACGGCGGATAGCCGCGCGGTTGACTACGGCGCCGAGTGCTCCGGCGTCGTGGTGCAGGCACACGCCGTTGAGCTTCATGTGATTGCCGTTGAGGAAGAATCCTTTGTCGGCGTCAAAGCGGAATGTGCGGAAACCGGTGCGGGTGACGTCGGTATCGAGTTGCCTGCCTTTGCTGTCGAAGAGTTCGGTTGTGACGGTATAGAGCGCGGGAGAACCGGGGCTCCACAGTTGCGGCGACTTCACCCGGAGAGTGGCGGCTATGACGGTGTCGCTGCCGCAGCCGACGGTGACCGACGTCTTTTTAGATGCAAGTTTTTTGCCTTTGCTGTCGCTGACGGTAGTCACCATACGCACGGTGCGTGGCGCATCCGTCGTGTTTTCTATCGTGGCGCGTATGTCGATGTTGTCGCCGTCGGTGGTGATATATGTGCCGTCTTTGGGTATGCATACTTCGTTTTCGTGTCGCAGCCATACGTTGCGGTATATTCCGCAGCCGGAGTACCAACGTGAATTGGGCTGCTCGGCGTTGTCGACCTTCACGGCGACAATGTTGTCTCCCTCATTCAGAAATTTGGTAGCATCGATGCTGAATGATGCATAGCCGTAGGGGCGTCCCCCGGCATAACGGCCGTTGATATATACCGATGAGTTCATGTAGACACCGTCGAAGTCAATGAAGGTGCGTTTCCCCAGGTCGTCAGCCGTGACATTGAAACTCTTGCGGTACCAGCCCGTGCCTCCGGGCAATGCTCCGCCTCCGGCACCAGAGGGATTGTCTTCGCTGAAGTCACCTTCGATGGCCCAGTCGTGGGGCAATGTGAGGCGCCGCCATCCGGAGTCGTTGAACCCGGACATTTCGGCGCCGTTGATGTCGCCGAGGCGGAAACTCCATCCGCCGTTGAAGTTTTCGCCTTTGCAGGAAGTGATGTCAAGAGGTATGGTGGCGGCTGTCGTTTCTGTGGCCGGAAGCACCATGCTTACTGCCACGCCTAAGGATATGCTTAACGTGTACAACGCTTTTTTCATGGTAAGTGATGAATTTAAGAATGAATTAAGGACAAATATACGAAAAAACGGCTAAAAATACAATCCAAAATTTGGATAATTGAAAAAAATGCCATAACTTTGCACTCGCAATGAAGGACGGCAATAGCGGTTGCCTCAGGTTCAGAAATTGCAGTCGTAATAAATCGGGTTAAAATCCGATTAAAGCGACAAAACCACATACACAAGGAGAGATGGCAGAGTGGTCGATTGCGGCGGTCTTGAAAACCGTTGAGGGTCACACCTCCGGGGGTTCGAATCCCTCTCTCTCCGCCAAAAATAAAGTTAATTCCGCTGCAAGTCAACGACTTGTAGCGGTTTTGATTTTATATATATACAAAAATCTATACAAATTGGGGTCAGCTGCAAAACCCGGTTGAAATGTTAAAAATCTACCCGAGTGTAAATTTATTTTTAGGCACGTAATTTGTGGATTGACATCAATGACCTTTAACAAGATGCAGCATGTCAATTACTTATGGGGGAAATGATTCCCAAAATCATGGACTCATTCTACTCGAACATATCTAAGCCTAAAAAATTAACAACCGTTTTTTTACATTGACCCACAAATTGCCGAGCAATTCATCTCCAATACAAAAACTTCCGTATCATCATATATGTAAAACTCGTATTCTTCACAGTGATTAACAATATGGACTAACGGAAATCATCAATGTAATAGGTCCCATTATTTGACCTCACAGATTCTCCTGTAAAGGAATTATAAATTCCTTTATTACTATTAGACGCATTGATTTCCCGAGTTCTTCGTATTAATGCTGGACGTAATAATCTTTCAGCTACTTCTTTTGTCTTTTCTTCGATGTTTCCAGAGTTAACCTTGTTGTAGGAATCGTCGTCATGCTCATAAACGAAAATATTGGCATAATAAACCAATCGTTCCGCTATACAATCTGCATATGATTCTAAAAATATTTCGAGCTCATTTAAATCATTATGATTTAACCACAAGAAATACTCGTTTAATAATATCTGTTCAGCAATAGAATAGCTATATTCTATTTTAGAGAATCCGTGATGAAATGAAGTTATGCGCTTATATTCGTCTAATAACCGATGCTTGAGCATTTTATATAGTCTATAGTTGCGACTACTACGAAAAAACACCTCTAAGATACCATTATCATCATAAGGGCAACTCGTTTCGTGAATATACATATTGGTACACATAATTATTTGTAAAGTAACCGTCCGAAAAAAGCCGGCTTGATTTTTATTTTCGGACCGGAAAATATATT
>OHDA01000074.1_pt1 | contig 72959 bp, 62 predicted proteins | sample 1566881 | NCBI WGS metagenome assembly OHDA01 (sample SAMEA3879585, study PRJEB24766) | human gut metagenome | biome: human-associated habitat; feature: feces | place: USA | collected 1985/1987
GCATGGGGTCACGGGTTCGAGTCCCGTACGCACCGCGAAAAATAATTAAGAAGAGATACTTAGCACTGATATTTGATATATTAGTGCTTTTTTTATGTTTTTACCTATTATATGGTGTACATAATGTGCGACCAATTATTATAATTCGTGCGACTAATCCATGTATAACATTTATGTATATTAGCTACTTGAACTCATAAATGTGACATATTGGCTATTTTTAAAATTGTTTTCTTTACTATTATTCTGGATTGAAATGTAATATCAATTGATTAAATATGTCAATAAACAGATGCTTGAAGCTAATCACTAAAGTTGTATAAAATGAAAAAGATTACTGATTCATTATTTGTTGTTATCATCGTATGTATCTTTTGATAACAACAGCTTATTACTTCTTCCTGCCGTCATATCCCCATTTTACATAAATAGCTCCCCAGGCAAATCCTGCTCCGAATGCTGTAAGAATTATATTATCTCCTTTTTTGAATTTATTCTCGAAATCCCAAAGGCAGAGTGGGAGAGTACCGGCACTGGTGTTTCCGTATCGTTCAATATTGACAATGACCTTTTCGGAAGGTACTCCTAAGCGTTGCGTTACAGCGCTGATTATGCGTTGATTGGCCTGATGAGGAATCACCCAGTCAATATCATTTTTGTTAAGATGATTTCTTTCAATTACAGCTTCACAGGCATCGGACATATTGGCTACGGCATACTTGAATACAGTACGTCCTTCCTGATAGATATAATGCATTTGATTATCCAATGTATAATAGGAGGGGGTACATACAGAACCACCGGCTTTTATATGCAGGAAAGGTAATCCTTTGCCGTCTGTTCTCAATACGGCATCCATAATACCTAAATCTTCGGTTGTGGCTTCCAGCATGACGGCTGCCCCTCCATCACCAAAAATAGGACAAGTGGCGCGATCTGTATAATTGATGATTGATGACATCTTTTCGGCTCCTACAACTATAATTTTCTTATAGTTTCCCGAACGGATGAAATTAGCTCCTGTTTCCAGTGCATACAAAAAACCGCTGCATACGGCTTGCATATCGAACGCAAAAGCTCTTTTCAATCCCAGCTTTTCGCATAAAAGGGATGCAGTGGAAGGAAAACGATAATCAGGAGTGGTGGTAGCAACAATAACCAGATCAATATCGTCCGGATTCGTTCTGGTACGTTGTATCAACTGCTTCGCTGCTTTACGGGCTATATAGGAGGTCCCTAGTCCTTCATCCTTCAGGATACGTCTTTCTTTTATGCCAATACGCCCCATAATCCATTCGTCGGTGGTATCTACCATTTTAGAAATCTCATCATTGGTCAAAACATAATCGGGAACATATCCTCCGACTCCTGTAATTATTGCGTTAATTTTTTCCATCCGGCTTATCTTGGTTTTGTAAATTTTGAATAGGGTGGCTAATAAAATGTGATAAAAATGCGGGCACAAATATAGATAAAAGAGAATGAAATGCAATTATCGTCTGGAAAACACTTACCTTTTTAATCAATAAAAAGGAATATTTGACCTAATTTTAGCGAAAAGGAGGAGGTGTGTCTCTTGTTACTTAGAAGGGACATATTTTGCCAATCAACGAAATAGTACTCCTGTTATTACTATGGATTTATGATAAAAGTGTTTTGTTTTTCTTGTAAAGTTGGACATTTTGGAGTAAATTGCGCAATTATTTCAAATGTGTTTTTTATAGGAGAATAACAGGTATGGATAATCATGTGGTAATAATGGCTGGTGGCATCGGTAGCCGCTTTTGGCCGATGAGCACGCCGGAATGTCCCAAACAATTTATAGACGTAATGGGATGTGGACGCTCATTGATTCAGTTGACGGCAGATCGGTTTGACGGTGTCTGTCCCAGAGAAAATATGTGGGTGGTAACTTCAGAAAAATATATAGATATTGTTCGGGAGCAGTTGCCGGAAATTCCGGAAAGTAATATTCTGGCGGAACCTTGTGCGCGGAATACGGCCCCTTGTATTGCTTTTGCCTGTTGGAAGATAAAGAAAAAACATCCGAATGCTAATGTGGTGGTGACTCCTTCGGACGCATTGGTTATTGATACGGGAGAATTCCGTCGGGTGGTGGAGAAGGCTCTTCGTTTCACTGATGATAGCAGTGCCATTGTGACAATCGGTATCCGGCCGACCCGTGCGGAAACGGGATACGGTTATATTGCCGCCGCCGACCAGCTTCAAACTGATAAGGAGATATTTACAGTAGATGCATTTAAGGAAAAACCGGACAAAGAAACGGCCGAGAAATATCTGTTGGAAGGCAATTACTTTTGGAATGCAGGAATCTTTGTATGGAATGTGCGTACTATTACTTCCGTGATGCGTGTATATGCTCCGGGGATAGCACAGATTTTTGATCGTATTTTCCCGGATTTCTATACTGAAAAAGAAAATGAATCAATCAAGAAGCTGTTTCCGACCTGTGAAAGTATTTCTATTGACTATGCAGTAATGGAGAAGGCACAGGAGATCTATGTGCTTCCTGCTTCTTTCGGCTGGTCGGATTTAGGGACATGGGGAGCCCTCCGTGGACTATTGCCACAGGATAAATCGGGCAATGCTATGGTGGGAACTGATATTCGTTTGTATGAAAGCAAGAATTGTATTGTTCATACCAGTGAAGAAAAGCGCGTGGTAATACAAGGATTGGACGGATATATTATTGCCGAAAAAGATGATACGCTGCTGATTTGTAAATTGGAAGAAGAACAGAGAATCAAAGAGTTTTCAAAATAAGAACTCATTCCGATTTCTGATATTCTTGTGGCGTCATTCCTGTCATTCGCTTGAAAAACTTACAGAAAAAAGAAGGATTAGGGAAGTTCAATTCATCAGAAATTTGATAGACAAGCAGGTTGCTATGTTTTAGCAATACTTTAGCTTCTAGTATAATGGACTGGTTTATCCAGTCCATTACTGTTTGTTGGCTGGTCTGCCGGATGAGGGTGTTCAGGTAACGGGGGGTGAGGCATAACTTGTCTGCGTAAAAGCCGACATTGCGTTCTGTCTTGCTATAAGAGTTGACTAGAGAAATAAATTGCTGGAAAATACTCTCTTGATGTGTCAAACGCTCTCCTTTCATTTGATTATAGTGTTTAGCTATATATTCTATATTGTATAAAAGGCTGGCGATAAGATGTCGTATAGCTTCCCGGCGGAAAGGAGGTTCTTGCAGAATGCTCCAGATTAAACTGAAATACTTCTCTAGTTGTATATGTTCCTGCGGAGTTAATGATAACAGAATATTTCTTTGATGATGTAAGAGATAGGTGAAAAAATCTTCTTTCTCGGAGATAGGGAGGAAGTTGTTATCTATGGCTATCATTTGCATATCGAAATCAGGAGAGACTTCTATGACCTGAATAATAGAGGTGGGAGTCATTAATGATAGGTTTCCTGCTTGCAGATTATGTTCTATCAGATTAATAGAAACACGTGCAACGCCTTGTTTGACCAGTGCGATACGACCTTCTTTTATACGATACGGCTGTCCGAACGCGAAAAGACTCGGTTCCATTTTAATGAAGCTGTTGACGAATCCGAACTCAGAGGAAATAAAACGAAATTCGTTATGACGAACAATTTTGTAGTTCTCCAACATTTTAAGTCCCAAGTCTAACGGTGCTTTCTTCTGTTCCATTCTATTTTTTCTTTTCCTGCAAAGGTAATAAAAAGATATTTCTTAATTCTTTTTTTCTGATTTATCGAACTATTGGAACATATTTACCAACTCATAGAGAGTGACTGTATATTTGAAACCTCTTATCTTTGTCTTTCGAAAAACTAATAGAAAAAGATGCGTATGAAAAGAATGGTTTTCAGTCTCTCCTTTTTATTGTTTGTATCGGGGATGTATGCGCAAATCACGTTGGAGGAATGTCAACGAAAGACGCAGGAAAATTATCCGTTGGTACATCAATATGGATTGGTGGAGAAGACAAAGGAATATAATCTGGAGAATGCGGCCAAAGGTTATCTGCCTCAGTTTGCTCTTTCGGCCAAGGCTTCTTATCAAAGTGATGTGACGGAATTGCCGGTGAAGATTCCCGGTGTGGAACTAAAGAGATTGCCTAAAGACCAATATCAGGTAATGCTGGAACTGCAACAGAAAATCTGGGACGGTGGAGGAATCCGGATGCAGAAGAAACAGACGATAGCGGAGGCTGACGTGGAGAAAGAGAAGCTGAACGTGGATATGTATTCGTTGAATAGCCGGGTAAATGATCTTTATTTCGGGATACTTTTACTGGATGAGCAGTTGCGGCAGAATGCTTTGTTGCAGGATGAGTTGGGACGGAATTATCGTCAGATCACCGCCTATGTGGAAAATGGAATTGCTAATCAGGCTGATCTGGACGCTGTGAAGGTGGAGCAGTTGAACACGCAGCAGAAAAGAGTGGAACTTGCTTCCTTGCGCGTTGCGTATCTGGAGATGCTTTCCATATTGATAGGCGAGGAATTATCTCAGGAAACACAACTGGAGAAACCGGTTCCGCAAAATGATGTTTCGGCAGTCAGCGACATCCGCCGGCCGGAACTGTCGTTGTTTGATGCGCAGGGTGCAGGGTTGCAGATACAGGAGAAAGCATTGAATGTACGCCACTTGCCACAGTTTGGATTATATGTGCAAGGTGCTTATGGGAATCCGGGATTGAATATGCTGAAGAATGAGTTCTCTCCTTATTATATAGCCGGTGTCCGACTCTCGTGGAATTTCGGGAGTCTGTATACACTGAAGAATGACCGGCAGGTGATTGAGAACAAACGTCGGCAACTGAATAATAACCGTGATGTGTTTCTTTTTAATACGCGTCTGGAAATGACGCAGCAGGATCAGGCAATTCGTTCATTGGAGAAACAGATGAAGGATGATGACGAGATTATCCGCTTGCGTACCAACATTCGGAAATCGGCGGAAGCCAAAGTGGCGAACGGTACTTTGACGGTGACTGAGATGCTTCGGGAACTGACGAATGAAAGTTTGGCACGCCAGACGAAAGCGATGCACGAAATCCAGCGGTTGAAAGGTATCTATCAATTGAAATATACTACAAACCATTAATTAGATTTTCTTCGGATATGAAACGAATGATAAAAATAGGAATAGGAGGGATAGCATTGACAATGCTATCTGCCTGCGGAAATGGAACGCCTGACTATGATGCGACAGGCACGTTTGAAGCAACGGAAGTTATAGTTTCCGCTGAAGTTGCCGGCAAATTGTTGAATTTGGATATTGAGGAAGGGAAGCGGTTGCAGACTGGAGAGGAAATCGGCCTGGTGGATACGCTTCAGTTGTACTTGAAAAAACTACAACTGGAGGCTAACATGAAATCGGTGGAAAGCCAGCGTCCGGATTTAGCCAAACAAATTGCTGCTACCAAACAGCAGATTGCTACGGCTGAGCGGGAGAAAAAGAGAGTGGAGAATTTGCTTACGGCAGGAGCGGCAAACCAGAAACAATTGGATGACTGGGATGCGCAGGTTAAACTGCTTGAACGACAGCTTGCAGCTCAAGAATCATCGTTGCTGAATAGCACGAATAGTTTGACGGAGCAGGGAAACTCCGTTGCCATACAAGTGGCACAAGTGAAAGACCAATTGAATAAGTGTCATATTCAGTCGCCGATTGAAGGCACGGTATTAGCGAAATATGCAGAAGCCGGTGAACTGGCGGCTGTTGGCAAACCTCTGTTTAAGGTGGCCGAAATAGGTCGTATGTATCTGCGGGCTTACATCACTTCGGAGCAGCTATCACAAGTGAAACTGGGTGATAAGGTGACGGTATATTCCGATTATGGAAATTCGGAGCAGAAGGCTTATACGGGTGTAATTACGTGGATTTCCGAACGGTCGGAATTTACACCCAAAACCATTCTGACGAAGAACGAACGTGCCAATCTGGTGTATGCGGTAAAGATTGCCGTGGAAAATGACGGAGCGTTGAAAATTGGTATGTATGGCGGAGTCAAGTTTTGATGACGAAGAACCGGAAAGATGAGAAAAGGAGAACCTATAGTCGTTGTAAAGTATGTAAGTAAGAGCTACGGAAAAGTGGAAGCTCTGAAAGAGGTTTCTCTTGTTGTAGAGCAGGGGGAAATCTTCGGGCTTATTGGTCCCGATGGTGCGGGCAAGAGTACGTTGTTCCGCATCTTGACGACCCTGTTGCTTGCAGATAAAGGCTCGGCAACTGTCGGAGGGCTGAATGTGGTGGAAGACTATGAACTGATTCGTACCAAAGTGGGGTATATGCCCGGTCGTTTTTCTTTGTACCAGGATCTTTCGGTAGAAGAGAATCTGGAGTTTTTTGCTACCGTATTCCATACGACGATTCAAGAGAATTATGCTTTGATTAAAGATATTTATCAACAGATAGAGCCTTTTAAGAAGCGGAGAGCGGGAGCTTTGTCGGGAGGTATGAAGCAGAAACTTGCATTAAGTTGTGCGCTGATTCACAAACCCGATATTTTGTTCTTGGATGAACCTACCACAGGAGTTGATCCGGTGTCTCGTAAAGAGTTCTGGCAGATGTTGCGAAACTTACGGGAACAGGGCATTACGATTATTGTTTCGACTCCTATTATGGATGAAGCCCGCCAGTGCGACCGGATAGCTTTTATCAATCATGGAGAGATTCATGGAATTGATACTCCCGAACGGATTTTACAGGAATTTGCTTCCATTCTTTGTCCGCCTTCGTTGGAACGGGAAGAAGTACAACATACAATGGCTCCTGTTATTGAAGTAGAACAGCTGACAAAATGTTTCGGCAATTTCACTGCGGTCGACCATATTTCTTTTCAAGTGAACCGTGGAGAAATTTTCGGTTTTCTGGGAGCGAACGGAGCAGGAAAGACGACTGCAATGCGTATGTTATGCGGACTAAGCAAGCCAACGTCCGGGGTAGGGAAAGTCGCCGGATTTGATATATCCCGGGAAGCGGAACAAGTGAAAAAGCATATTGGCTATATGAGCCAAAAATTCTCTCTATATGAGGATTTGAAGGTTTGGGAGAATATTCGCCTGTTTGCGGGGATTTATGGGATGAAGGAAAAAGATATAGAACAGAAGACTGATGAACTGCTGGAACGCTTGGGATTTTCTGCCGAGCGGAACACGTTGGTTAAAAGCCTTCCTTTGGGCTGGAAACAGAAGCTGGCTTTTTCGGTCTCTATTTTCCATGAGCCGAGAATTGTCTTTCTGGATGAACCTACGGGCGGGGTTGACCCTGCTACGCGCCGGCAGTTCTGGGAACTGATCTATCAGGCAGCCGACCGGGGAATTACTGTATTTGTAACTACGCATTATATGGATGAGGCTGAATATTGTAACCGGATTTCCATTATGGTGGACGGGCAGATCAAGGCTCTTGACACACCGGTCCGTCTGAAGCAGCAGTTCGGAGCAGATACAATGGATGATGTTTTCCAACAATTGGCCCGCCATGCGGTACGTAAAGCAGATTGATTATGAAACAGTTTATAGCTTTCGTAAAGAAGGAGTTTTACCATATTTTCCGGGATCGGCGTACGATGCTGATTCTGTTGGGAATGCCTGTCGTGCAGATTATCCTATTCGGCTTCGCTATCAGTACGGAGGTAAAAAATGTCCGGCTTGCTGTTCTCGATCCCTCTAATGATGTGGTGACACGGAAAATCATTGATCGGCTGGATGCTAGTGAGTATTTCACTGTCACCAGGCGTTTTCATTCTCCGCGGGAAATGGAGGCTGCCTTCTTGAAAAATAAAATAGATATGGTGGTTGTCTTTAACGAACATTTTGCCGACGGACTTTATTGCGGTGACGCACGTGTCCAGTTGATTGTGGATGCAACAGACCCTAATATGTCGACCTCGCAAATCAACTATGCTACGGGCATTGTGTCTGCGGTAGGACAGGAGATGATATCTCCGGGCATATCGTCGTCGGCTCGTCTGACTCCGGACATAAAGTTACTGTATAACCCGCAAATGAAGAGCGCCTATAACTTTGTTCCGGGAGTAATGGGATTGATTTTGATGTTGATTTGCGCAATGATGACTTCTATCTCTATTGTCCGTGAGAAGGAAACAGGCACAATGGAAGTCTTGTTGGTATCGCCTGTCAAACCGCTGTTTATCATTCTGGCGAAGGCAGTTCCTTATTTTGTATTGTCGTTTGTCAATTTGGTGACGATTCTGTTGCTTTCTGTATTTGTACTGGATGTACCGGTAGTGGGCAGCCTGTTTTGGTTGGTGGTGGTGTCTTTGCTGTTTATTTTTGTCTCGTTGTCGTTGGGATTGCTGATTTCATCGGTAACACGTACACAAGTGGCGGCTATGCTGGCTTCCGGCATGATTCTGATGATGCCTACCATGGTGTTGTCCGGTATGATTTTCCCTGTGGAGAGTATGCCGTTGATTCTTCAGTTGATATCGGATATTATTCCGGCCCGCTGGTATATCCAGGCTGTACGTAAACTGATGATTGAAGGAGTATCGGTTGTACTGGTATTTAAGGAGATTGGCATTTTGTTGTTAATGGCAACCGTGCTTATCACTGTCAGCATTAAGAAGTTTAAATATCGATTGGAGTAACGGTTATGATAAAGTTTCTGATAGAAAAAGAGTTTAAACAGTTGCTTCGCAACTCGTTTCTACCGAAGTTGATTCTTATTTTTCCTTGTATGATTATGCTGTTGATGCCTTGGGCGGTGAATATGGAGATAAAGAATATTCGGTTGAATATAGTTGACAATGACCATTCTGCAGTTTCGCAACGATTGGTGAATAAGATTGCCGCTTCTACTTATTTCCATTTAACGGAGGTCCCGGCTTCGTATGAAGAAGGATTACGGAATATTGAACTGGGTACGGCGGATATTGTCATGGAGATTCCTAGGCATTTGGAGCGTGACTGGATGAATGGGAGAGATGCGCACATATTAGTAGCCGCCAACTCGGTGAATGGAACAAAAGGCGGATTAGGCAGTTCTTATCTGACCGCTATTATTAATGGTTATGCGTCCGAATTACGCTCGGAACGTCCGGAGGCTGTTTCTGTATCCGGAATCATTCCTTCTATCCGTATTGATACGCAAGGGCTGTTTAACCCGAATCTGAATTATAAGCTCTATATGATTCCGGCATTAATGGCAATGCTGTTGACATTGATTTGTGGTTTTCTGCCGGCTTTGAATGTGGTCAGTGAGAAAGAAGTCGGGACCATTGAACAGATAAATGTTACTCCTGTACCTAAATTTACTTTTATTCTTGCTAAACTTTTGCCTTACTGGATTGTAGGTTTTATTGTGTTGACATTATGTTTTGTGTTGGCTTGGCTGCTTTATGGGATAGTACCTGTGGGGCATTTTAGTATGATCTATCTCTTGGTGATTTTTTTTGTACTGGTGATGTCCGGTTTTGGGTTGGTTATATCCAACTATTCAGCGACGATGCAGCAATCTATGTTTGTGATGTTCTTTTTCATGTTGATTCTGATGTTGATGAGCGGACTGTTTACACCGGTTAGCAGTATGCCGGAATGGGCGCAGGCTATCACTGTATTCAATCCTTTAAAATATTTTATAGAGGCGATGCGTATGGTATATCTGAAAGGAAGCGGCTTGGTCGATTTATTGCCGGAGATAGGCATTCTGTCTCTTTTTGCTGTATTCTTCAATAGTTGGGCGGTGATTAGCTATAGGAAAAGCCGGTAAACGGTAGGTTGAATTTGTTTCAAAGCATGAAACACTTTGTTTCACTATGGGAAACACTTCGTTTCTCGGTGAGAAACATTTTGTTTCCCGTAAGGAAACACATTGTTTCAAGTAGGGTTGAAACAATGTGTTCCAAATCCGTTTGAAACTCTTTGCATAAACTGTGCTTCCCTTTTAAACCAGTTTGAATCTTAATCGTAGAGTTTGTCTTGCTTCGTCATAATCATAGCTAATGATTTTGAAAATGCCCACTTCGGAGGTATGGGAGACGTGTGCCCCGATACAAGCGCAAGCGTCATAATCTCCTATACGTATGATGCGAAGTGTTTCGCTGGCATCTTCCGGCAACTTGCTAAGATCTACAATATTTTTTGCCTGTTCGTGTGTCATGAATTCAATTGTTACGGGCAAGTTCTGGTTGATTACTTCGTTCACCTTATTTTCGATCGCTTGAATTTGTTCCGCTGTCGGAGAAGAGGAAAGAATATAGTCACATTTACTTTTTTTCCTTTCTATATGGGCATTACGTGAGCGTGGACAACCGAATGTCTTCACCATAGTGGCATTCAATAAATGCTCCGCAGTGTGCATAGGAGGATACTCCTGTTTGTTGTGGTCGTTGAGTTGAATTTGTTGTTCCATAATTGTTTTTATTTTCCGATAATAATCTTGTCTCCTAAAAAATGAGGTTGTTTGTTTATTGCCAAGTCAATAAACATTTTGACTCTTGCAAATAATTCTCGAATATTAGTTTTCAGTCCTGAATAAGCATTCACGTCTTTGGCGTTGTAACCGATAGCGTTTATTCCATTCTTTTCTGCTAAATAAATAGCTCGTTCATTGTGAAAACGTTGAGAAATAATTGTTAGTCGGCTTTGTCCGAACACTTCTTTGGCACGAACAACGGAATCGAGTGTGCGAAATCCTGCATAATCCAGATAAATGTATTTTTCCGGGACTCCTCTTTGCATAAGTGCTTTCTTCATCTCTTCCGGTTCATTATAATTTTCTTTACGATTGTCGCCACTGATAAGGATATAATTTATCTTTCCGGCTTTGTATAATTCAAGAGTTGCAAAAATACGGTAGTCAAAATATAAATTGTTATTCCCGTTTTTTAGTTTGGGAGAAGTACCAAGCAATAGCCCTACATTGTTTTTAGGTGTTTCTGTAATTTCAGTATATAATTTTTGAGATGCATTCTTCTTGATTCGCCGGTTGCATATAATAATGCTAATTACACATAGAATGGTTATTATTAAAGTGATATAGAGTAATTTTCGTTTCATTTTCCTTTTATATGAATAGTGTACAAAAATACGACTCTTTTTCAGGAAATCAAATGTATGGACATAAAAAAAGGAGCAACGCCTTGCTCCAACCTTTGTTAACCTTAAATCTAATACTATGAAAAACACACTGCAAAGATACGTTGTTTTGCCATATCTGCAAATTAACAGCAGATAAAAGGTGTTTTTATAACACTAATTAAAAAATGGATGTTTGTATTATAGACTTGTTAAGAATTTATAGCCCTTAATATCCAGAATATAGTATGTGGAGAATGAGGAAAGTTTATCCCCATTTCTCCTTCATAAGGTCTTCCAGTTTCAATAATTCATCGCGATATTGCGCAGCTTCGATAAATTCCAGTTTCTTGGCTGCCTCTTGCATTAGTTTGCGGGTACGTTCGATGCTCTTTTCCATTTGCGCTTTGCTCATATACTGTACCACCGGATCTGCTGCAATATTCGGAGTAGAAGGTTCAACATAAGCGTGCTTTTCTTTCAGCAGTTCTTCTGTTTCCGAGTTTGCATTTCCGAATACTGATAGATTTCGAGCCTTTTTAATCTGTTGGGGAGTGATTCCGTTTGCTTCATTGTAAGCCAACTGTTTTTCGCGGCGGCGGTTAGTCTCGTCGATGGTGAGTTTCATACTGTCCGTCATTCTGTCGGCATACATGATAACTTTTCCATTGACATTACGGGCAGCACGTCCGGCGGTCTGTGTCAGGGAACGGTGTGAACGGAGGAATCCTTCCTTATCCGCATCAAGGATAGCAACAAGTGATACTTCCGGAAGGTCAAGCCCCTCACGAAGCAGGTTGACGCCAATCAGTACATCGTATATACCTTGCCGGAGATCATCCATAATCTTCACACGCTCCAAAGTGTCGACATCACTGTGGATATAATTGCATCTTACATTATTATTAAGGAGATATTCGGTCAGTTCTTCAGCCATACGTTTGGTGAGAGTAGTGACAAGCACACGTTCGCTTTTTTCGATACGAAGCTGGATTTCTTCCATTAAATCATCAATTTGATTCAGGCTCGGCCGGACTTCAATGATAGGATCAAGCAGGCCGGTGGGACGAATCACTTGTTCTACGACAATACCTTCAGACTGAATCAATTCATATTCTGCCGGAGTGGCACTGACATAGATCACCTGCTTTGCCATTTCTGCAAACTCTTCAAATTTTAACGGACGGTTGTCCATGGCTGCGGGCAAACGGAAGCCATATTCTACAAGATTGATTTTACGGGCACGGTCTCCTCCGTACATGGCACGGATTTGTGGTACGCTAACATGGCTTTCGTCAATAACAATCAAGAAATCGTCCGGGAAGAAATCGAGCAGGCAGTATGGACGAGTACCGGCAGCCCGACCATCGAAGTAACGTGAATAGTTCTCTATCCCGGAGCAGTGTCCCAACTCCCGGATCATTTCCATATCATAAGTAACCCGTTCATAGAGCCGTTTGGCCTCGTATTCTTTGCCGATTGATTCAAAGAAGGCAACCTGTTTGGTCAGATCATCTTCTATTTCATGAATGGCACGGAGAGTCGCCTCCTTGGTAGTCATGAACAGATTTGCCGGATAAATCTTGTAAGCTTCGAAAGGAGCAATGGTGACTCCGGTCACTGGGTCTACCTCTTCTATACCGTCAATTTCGTCACCCCAGAAAGTGACACGGAGCAGATTGTCCGTATAGGCCAGATAAATATCTACTGTATCTCCCTTGACACGGAAATTCCCACGGTTTAGGTCAATGTCGTTGCGTACATATAAACTATCTACTAGCCGGCGGAGGAATACGTTGCGGTCGAGCATACGTCCTCGTTCGATTTCTATGACATTTTTATAGAAGTCCGAAGGATTTCCCATGCCATAGATACAAGAAACGGAAGACACCACGACCACATCCTTTCGTCCGGAGAGTAGGGCAGAAGTGGCAGCAAGACGGAGTTTGTCAATTTCGTCATTGATAGCAAGGTCTTTTTCTATATAAGTATCACTGTTGGGTAGATAGGCCTCCGGCTGATAATAGTCATAGTAAGAAACATAGTATTCTACCGCATTATTCGGAAAAAATCCCTTAAACTCGCTGTATAACTGTGCAGCCAGCGTCTTGTTATGGCTTAGAATCAACGTCGGCTTGTTGATGTTAGCAATAACGTTGGCGATAGTGAATGTCTTTCCCGAACCGGTAACTCCTAATAAAGTCTGTGCAGGAAGTCCCTGGATTACTCCGTCTGTTAGTTGGGCAATCGCTTCCGGTTGGTCTCCGGTGGGTTTGTAGGCTGATGTTAATTCAAAATTCATAGTTAAATCCTAAAAAGTGGAGCAATATTCGGTAAAATAATCGAGATAACAAATCATTTTTCCAAATAAATCCTTTACTTTGCAACATATTAATATCAAAAAACAGATTCATACAACTAGTAATACCAGAAACACATGATTTGGAATGAGAGCATTGAGTGTATGGACCGCGAAAGTCTTCGCAAGATTCAAAGCATACGACTCAAGAAAATTGTAGATTACGTTTATCACAACACCCCCTTCTATCGGAAGAAAATGCAGGAAATGGGTATCACGCCCGATGACATCAACAGTATTGATGATATTGTGAAACTGCCGTTTACCACAAAACATGATTTAAGAGATAACTATCCGTTCGGACTTTGTGCCGTGCCGATGAGTCAGATTGTGCGTATTCATGCGTCTTCTGGTACTACCGGAAAACCGACCGTTGTCGGATATACCCGTAAGGACTTGTCTTCATGGGCAGAATGTATCTCACGTGCTTTTACTGCTTATGGTGCCGGCCGTTCGGATATTTTCCAGGTGTCTTATGGATACGGACTTTTTACAGGTGGATTGGGAGCACATGCCGGTGCAGAAAATATCGGAGCATCCGTGATTCCGATGTCCAGCGGTAATACGGAGAAACAAATCACACTGATGCATGATTTCGGTTCAACGGTGCTTTGTTGTACTCCTTCTTATGCACTTTATCTGGCTGATGCGATCAAAGACTCCGGTTTACCCCGCGAAGAATTCAAGTTGAAAGTCGGTGCTTTTGGTGCAGAACCCTGGACGGAGCAAATGCGCCATGAAATTGAAGAAAAACTGGGTATCAAGGCTTATGATATTTATGGTTTGAGTGAGATTGCCGGACCGGGTGTGGGGTACGAATGTGAATGCCAACACGGCACTCACTTGAATGAAGACCATTATTTTCCGGAAATTATTGATCCCAATACCCTGCAACCTGTTGAACCCGGGCAAACGGGTGAACTGGTATTTACTCATTTGACAAAAGAAGGGATGCCACTATTACGTTACCGTACTCGTGACTTAACTGCCTTGCATTATGACACATGTTCCTGTGGTCGTACGTTGGTACGTATGGATCGTATCTTGGGACGTAGTGATGATATGCTGATTATTCGTGGGGTGAATGTCTTCCCGACACAGATCGAATCTGTTATTCTTGAAATGGCAGAATTTGAACCGCATTACCTGTTAATAGTAGGCCGTGAAAATAATACCGATACCATGGAACTCCAGGTGGAAGTACGTCCGGATTTTTATTCGGACGAAATCAACCGGATGTTGGCATTGAAGAAGAAATTGGCAGGACGTTTGCAAAGTGTACTCGGATTGGGTGTTAATGTGAAACTGGTAGAACCACGTAGTATTGAACGTAGCGTGGGTAAAGCGAAACGAGTGATTGATAACAGAAAACTGTAAACCTAATACTTAAATAATTATGGTAGCAAAACAACTTTCTATCTTTTTGGAAAACAAGTCAGGTCGTTTGACGGAAGTGACTGAAGTGCTGGCAAAAGAAAATATCAACCTTTCTGCCTTGTGCATCGCCGAAAATGCTGATTTTGGCATTCTGCGTGGAATTGTATCCGATCCGGATAGAGCATACAAAGCCTTAAAAGACAATCATTTTGCAGTGAATGTGACTGATGTGGTCGGCATTAGCTGTCCGAACGTACCAGGAGCTTTGGCAAAGGTACTGGGATATTTGTCTGCTGAAGGAGTGTTTATTGAATATATGTACTCATTTGCTAACAACAATATTGCAAATGTGGTGATTCGCCCCAGCAATCTGGATAAATGCATCGAAGTGCTGAAAGAAAAGAAAGTCGACCTGTTGGCGGCAAGCGATTTGTATAAATTGTAGTATTATAGCTGAAATGTAGACAGTAGAAAATGAATTGTAAATAATATGCGGTGAATAGGTTGCGCTTTTAAGTGATGTGCAGTTTATTCACCGTATATTGTTTCCGGTTCGCCGTTATTTTCTCCTCTTTTGTCGATGTTTAACGCCTTTTATGTATTAAAAAACATAGATTAATTGCTAAATTCCCAGCGAATAAGTAACTTTGCGCATTATTTTTAAATAGGATGAAGAAAAATATCATTATAACTTTGCTTGCGGCAGCCACTCTGACATCATGTGGAGAGTATAATAAATTGCTGAAAAGCACCGATTACGAATACAAGTACGAAGCCGCCAAAAACTATTTTGCGAAAGGGCAGTATAACCGCTCAGCTACTTTGCTGAACGAGTTAATAACCATTCTTAAAGGAACCGATAAAGCGGAAGAATCCTTGTATATGTTGGGTATGAGCTATTATAATCAGAAAGATTATCAGACAGCAGCCCAGACATTTATCACCTATTTTAATACATATCCGCGTGGCACATTTACCGAATTGGCACGTTTCCATGCAGGTAAGGCCTTGTTCTTGGATACTCCGGAACCACGTCTGGACCAATCGAGTACTTATCAGGCTATCCAACAATTACAGATGTTCATGGAATACTTTCCGAATAGTGTCAAGAAGCAGGAAGCTCAGGATATGATTTTTGCTTTGCAGGATAAGCTGGTGTTGAAAGAACTTTATTCGGCAAAACTATATTATAATTTGGGTAATTATATGGGTAATAATTATGAGTCTTGTGTAATCACGGCTCAGAATGCACTGAAAGATTATCCTTATACCGATTATCGCGAAGAACTTTCTATATTAATTCTGCGTGCAAGATACGAAATGGCTATTTATAGCGTGGAAGATAAAAAGGCGGATCGTTATCGTGAAACTGTTGATGAGTATTATGCTTTTAAGAATGAGTTTCCGGAAAGCAAGTACTTGAAAGAGGCTGAGAAAATATTTAATGAATCACAAAAAGTAATTAAAGACTAAATTTAAATAGATTTATGGACTACAAAAAAACGAATGCTCCTGCTACAACGGTAACCCGTGACATGATGGAACTCTGTGCCGATACAGGAAATGTTTATGAAACTGTTGCTATTATTGGTAAGCGTGCTAACCAGATCAGCGTGGAAATCAAGAACGACCTTTCTAAGAAATTGGCAGAGTTTGCTTCTTACAATGATAACTTGGAAGAAGTATTTGAGAATAGAGAGCAAATCGAAATTTCTCGTTATTATGAGAAGTTGCCGAAACCGGACTTGATTGCTACGCAAGAATACATCGAAGGGAAAATATATTATAGAAATCCGGCAAAGGAAAAGGAAAAACTTCAGTAATTTATTTTCTGACGAAAGAATTGATAGTCAAGTAGTAAGCGGGAAAGTAATTCCTATTCCTTATTGCTTGGCTATTATTGTTTAACTTAACTACTATTAGAATACTTATGATTCAACGAATTCAAACAGTTTATTTACTGATTGTTACAGGGTTGCTTATTACGGCAATGTGTTTGCCAATGGGATATTTTACTGATACAATGGGCGAACATCCCTTCAAAGCTTTAGGAATGGATGTAAATGGTGCTTTTCAATCTACATGGGGATTGTTTGGCATATTGATGCTTAGCACTATAGTTGCTTTTGCTACTATCTTTTTATATAAGAATCGTATGTTGCAGATTCGTATGTCTATTTTCAATAGCTTGCTGCTGGTAGGATATTATATTGCTTTCTTTGCTTTTTATTTTGCATTGAAAAACGATGAGAATCTTTTCCGTATCGGTTGGGCGCTTTGTTTACCCCTTGTTTCTATCATTCTGAATATACTGGCTATCCGTTCTATAGGACGTGATGAAGTTATGGTTAAAGCTGCCGATAGATTGAGATAATCGTCAGAAATAAGAATATAATATAAAATGGCCACTGTTTCAGTAATGAACTAGTGGCCATTTTTATAATCTGATGAGAGATTATTTATTTCTTCAAATCAAAAAGATAGGTGAGTTTTACAGTGATTGTGCCATGCGCTGCGCGGGCGAAATAATCTTTTTTTGTTGTACTGTAGAAGTCGGATAAGGCAAAATAATAACGACCTTCTACCAAAAAACTGCCGGCTTTTTTCGTTCTTAGTTCCACGCCGCCACCGCCAGTGATACCATAATCGAATTTATTCTGGATCTTAACTCCATATATCGCTTTCTGGGTGTTCGACAACGTATTCATATCTATGCCCTCTATTGTTTCCGATTCACCGATCAGAAAACCGATTTGAGGACCTGCATGAACAAAGAACTGCAAACCTCTTTCTCGTCCGAAAGCAAGATGCGCAAGAAAAGGGATATCGACATAGGTCATCTTGCGGGTATATGTCTTGCCGGGTACTTTAATCGTTTGCCCGTTTTCATCTTCCATTTCAAATAACTCATCCCAGCCTCGTTGTGAGATATTAAGTTCTACTTGTGCGCCACAGATCATGGCAAAATACTTTTCGGAAATATAACGTGCCGTCAATCCTCCGGTAATTCCCATAAGGCTGTTTTGCTTAATAGTAGGAGTGAAGGAAGCGCTGTTCAGGTTGACACCTCCATTGACACCAACAGAGAAGTTACTTCGTGGCTCTCCGATCTGTGCAGTAGCAGGAAAAACAAGTCCTGTAAGCAGGAGTGTTGCGAGCAAAAATGTCTTTATCTTTATCATTTTCGTATTATTCGAAATCAAGTTTTACTAATTCAAAGTTCTTAGTGAAACGTATGAAGAACACCTTTTTATTAATAAATCCTCCCCAGTTGTTTACACGCTCGAATTTGAAACCGGTCTGGATAGGAGTAAGGTTCATCTTGGACAGGTTATTTTCCAGTTCCGAGCCATAGCGTGACAATCCTTTCAGGAAGAAGAAACCTGTATCGAAACCAAGCATTGCATAGTTGGGATATTTGCTGGCTAAATCTTTGCTGTACCATTTGTGGTAGGCATTAGTAAATTGCACGGCAGCCGGGAACAAAGTATTTGTATAAAATGAGGAGTAGAAATATACATCTAGTTCAAAGAAACTTTCCAGGTGATCTTTTGTGTTAGTCTGCCATTCCGGATAACCGAATAAATGAATGTTGGGACCCGGATTATCTCTGACTAACAGGGTTAACTGTGGAAGTATCTTGATTAATAATACATTTTTACCGGATGTCGGAATAAAGATATTTTCTTTATCGTTGCGTAGTGCTGCTTTCAGCGTTTCTTTAGTTGCGCTTTCGTCTACAGTCCGCATGGAAATGCCTTTGCTTTTCAATTCCTGCTTCAACCCACTGATGAAGTCAGCTTTTTCTTTGTCCGGATTTGCCGATTCAATAAAAATAACATGAGAATTGGGGAATTGGCGAGTGAAATGCTCGTATACTTCAGAATATAAATATGATTGTGGAGTATTAATCTGATAAACGGCAGGATTGTTGAATACTTCTTCGCCTTTTTGTGAGAAAGGAATCACTAGACGAATACCATTCTTTTCCGCAAAATCAGATAACGGTTTAATTTGACTTTGATGCATCGGGCCGAAGATGACATTCATTTCTTTCATCTCTTTTTTAGCCAGAATTGTGTTCAACGTGGAAACTTCTTTACCGCAATCGTATACATACAAATCAAGAGAAGTACCCGTACGTTTCAAACTATCAACTGCCATTAAAAAACCTTCATAATATTCTACCATACGTTTGTCTTCCTGGAAAGGCAGTAACAGAGCGGCTTTAATAGTCGAGATATTCTTCGGAGTTTCTTTACTCTTACGGAAAAGTTCGCTGTTGCTGGGAGGAACCGCATATAGATCTTCCTTGGGTGTAGGTTGCACTGGTGTTGCAGAAGGATAAGGGATACAGAGTAGTTGTCCTTTTTTCATTCCCTTTTTCAGTTCGGGATTAGCGTTGATTAATTCTTGTTCGCTGATTCCATATTCGCGGCTCACGCTAAATATAGTCTCTTTGCGTTTAACCTTGTGCATCTCTTTACATCTGGCTACTACCGGACCTTGGATCGCAGGTTGTGTCACCGAAGTCTGCACCGTATTGGTTGGTTCTTTTTCCAACGGGATGAGAATTACCTGTCCGATGCGAAAATTCTCAGCGCTTAACCCGGGATTTGCTTCACAGATTGCCTTGGCGGATACGTTATACATTGTAGTCAGTTTATATAAAGTCTCTCCGGCTTGAATCGTATGGAATGTTTCCCCTTTCTGAGTATCCTTTCCTTTGGGAATTTTAATAGTCTGTCCGGCATAAATCTTCTCATCGCAACCGGGATTCAAGCGGATGATGTCAGATGTAGTGACATTGTACATCTTGGAGATAGAGTATAAACTTTGTCCTTTTTCGATAGTATGCAAGAAAAATGATTGATTTTCTTGGGCATAACTGATAGCGTATGAAGCGCTTATAAAAAGCAAAAATAAGAATAATCGGTTTATCGGTTTCATCAAATTATAACTATTAGTTCTTGAAATCAAGGAACAAAGGTACAAATAATGCCCTATATCTTCATAAGATTTGAGTTAAGAAAATAATATTGTGCTTTTTTAGGAGCATATTTCGGGCGGAAACATTAATTTTGCAACATTTATGGAAGGATATGAATATGCAGGAAACAGAATATATTAATGTGTATGGTGCGCGCGTACATAATTTGAAGGATATTGATGCCGAGATTCCCCGTAATAGCTTGACTGTGATTACCGGATTGAGTGGTAGTGGAAAATCTTCTTTGGCGTTTGATACGATATTTGCAGAAGGACAGCGTCGCTATATTGAAACCTTTTCAGCGTATGCCCGTAACTTTTTGGGTAATCTGGAGCGTCCGGATGTTGATAAAATAACCGGTTTGAGCCCGGTGATCTCTATTGAACAGAAAACGACGAATAAAAATCCGCGTTCTACGGTAGGAACTACTACTGAGATATACGATTATCTCCGTCTGCTTTATGCTCGTGCGGGAGTGGCTTATTCGTATCTGTCCGGTGAAGAAATGGTGAAATATACCGAGGAGCAGATTCTCGGTCTGATTCTGAAAGATTATAAAGGAAAGAAAATCTATTTGTTGGCTCCCTTGATTCGTACACGTAAAGGACATTATAGGGAGCTTTTTGAGCAAATACGTAAAAAAGGATATCTCTATGTTCGGGTAGACGGTGAAGTGCGTGAAATTACTCATGGTATGAAACTCGACCGTTACAAGAATCACGATATAGAGGTAGTAATAGATAAGTTGGTCGTTACCGAAAAAGATGATAGAAGACTGAAACAGAGTGTAGCGACGGCTATGCGTCAGGGAGACGGCTTGTTGATGATTCTGGATGCACAGACGGAAAGTATCCGTCATTATAGTAAGCGACTGATGTGTCCTGTCACCGGATTGTCTTATCGTGAACCGGCACCGCACAATTTTTCATTTAACTCTCCTCAGGGAGCGTGTCCAAAGTGTAAAGGGCTGGGAGTAGTCAATCAGATTGATGTGGATAAAGTGATTCCCGACTGTGAACAATCCATTTATGAAGGAGCCATAGCACCTTTGGGAAAATATAAAAATGCTATGATCTTCTGGCAAATCGGTGCTTTGTTGGAAAAATACGATGCAACACTGAAGACCCCAGTAAAGGAATTGCCGGATGATGCAATTGAAGAAGTGTTGTATGGTTCCGATGATCGTATAAAAATCAAGAGCTCGCTGATCGGTACTTCTTCTGATTATTTTGTCACTTACGAAGGGGTGGTGAAGTATATTCAGATGTTACAAGAGAAAGACGCTTCGGCTACGGCACAGAAATGGGCAGAACAATTTGCAAAAACAACTGTTTGTCCCGAATGTAAAGGTGCTCGCCTGAATAAAGAAGCCTTGCACTTCCGTATTCATGATAAAAATATCAACGAATTGGCGAATATGGACATCAGCGAATTATATGATTGGTTAATGAAAGTTGATGTATATCTTTCCGATAAACAGAAGAAGATTTCTGTAGAAATTTTGAAAGAAATTCGTACGCGTCTGAAATTCTTGTTAGATGTCGGATTGGATTATCTTGCTTTGAACCGTAGTTCGGTGAGTCTTTCCGGTGGTGAAAGTCAACGTATCCGTTTGGCTACACAGATTGGCTCGCAGTTGGTGAATGTACTATATATCTTGGATGAACCGAGTATTGGTTTGCATCAGCGTGATAACCTGCGTCTTATTAATTCGTTGAAAGAACTTCGTGACATGGGAAACTCCGTAATTGTAGTGGAACATGATAAAGATATGATGCTGGCTGCCGATTATGTGATTGACATGGGGCCAAAAGCCGGACGTCTCGGTGGAGAAGTCGTTTTTGCCGGAACTCCAACGGAAATGTTGAAGACGAATACAATGACTTCACAATATTTGAATGGAAAAATGAAGATAGAAATCCCTGCTAAACGTCGGAAAGGGAATGGAAAATCTATCTGGTTGAGAGGCGCGAAAGGTAATAATCTGAAAAATGTTGATGTTGAATTTCCATTAGGTAAACTGATTTGCGTCACAGGTGTATCAGGGAGTGGAAAATCAACCTTGATTAATGAAACATTACAACCTATTCTTTCACAAAAATTCTACCGTTCATTACAAGATCCTTTGGAATATGATTCTATTGAAGGATTGGAGAATATAGATAAAGTAGTCAATGTAGACCAATCCCCGTTGGGGCGTACCCCACGCTCCAACCCGGCCACCTATACGGGGGTATTTTCGGATATCCGTAACTTGTTTGTCGGTCTTCCGGAAGCTAAGATTCGCGGATACAAACCGGGACGTTTCTCCTTTAATGTTTCGGGCGGACGTTGTGAAGCATGTACAGGAAACGGCTATAAGACGATTGAAATGAACTTCCTGCCTGATGTATATGTACCTTGTGAAGTTTGTCATGGCAAGCGATATAACCGGGAAACATTGGAAGTCCGTTTCAAGGGAAAGTCCATAGCCGATGTGCTTGATATGACGATTAACCGTGCCGTTGAATTTTTTGAGAATGTTCCGCAAATTTTGAACAAGATTAAAGTATTGCAGGATGTCGGACTAGGCTACATTAAGCTGGGGCAATCATCTACCACTCTTTCCGGCGGAGAGAGCCAGCGTGTGAAACTGGCAACGGAACTTTCAAAACGTGATACGGGAAAAACTCTTTATATTCTTGATGAACCGACTACGGGACTTCATTTCGAAGATATCCGGGTGCTAATGGGTGTACTGAACAAACTTGTCGATAAAGGAAACACAGTTATTGTTATCGAACATAATCTGGATGTGATAAAAATGGCGGATTACCTTATTGATATGGGCCCTGAAGGTGGTAAGGGTGGGGGAGAACTCTTAAGTTACGGAACGCCGGAAGAGGTAGTGAAGAGTACTAAAGGATATACGCCAAAGTTTCTTCGCGAAGAACTGGGGCTTTAATCTATGCTAAAAACATACCGAAAATGAAAATCAATAAAACAAATGCAGCCCGACTATTGGATAAAGCCAAAATAACTTATGAGCTTATTCCTTATGAAGTAGATGAAAAGGATTTAAGTGCTGTACACGTAGCAGCTAGTTTGGGTGAGAATATAGAACAGGTATTTAAGACTCTCGTATTGCATGGTGATAAAAGCGGATATTTTGTCTGCGTTATTCCTGGAGAGCATGAAGTCGATTTAAAACTGGCAGCTAAAGCCTCCGGTAATAAGAAGTGTGATTTGATCCCTATGAAAGAGCTTTTGCCGTTAACCGGATATATTCGGGGAGGGTGTTCGCCTATTGGTATGAAAAAGCATTTCCCTACTTATATTCATGAAACATGCCGGCATTTTCCGTATATTTATATAAGTGCCGGTGTGCGTGGACTTCAGATAAAAATAGCTCCGGAAGATCTGATACATGAAGCGAAAGCGGAAATTTGTGTCCTGTTTGCAGAGTAATTTCAATTTATTCTGAAGTAAATATGGCTACATATTCTTTGAATAAATCAAAAAAAGTATATATTTGCAGGAAATATCAATTTTATTAATCTAATATTCTTTTTATATGTTTGAAGGACAACCGAAAGGGTTATACGCTTTAGCTTTGGCTAACACGGGCGAACGTTTTGGCTACTACACGATGCTTGCTATTTTTACACTTTTCTTACAAGCAAAATTTGGTTACACAGCAGCAGAAACATCTACTATTTTTGGCTCATTTTTAGCAGCAGTTTATTTTATGCCACTTGTAGGCGGTATTTTAGCTGATAAATGTGGTTATGGTAAAATGGTAACGACAGGTATTGTTGTTATGTTTGTCGGTTATCTCCTTTTGGCGATTCCTACTGCGGCAAATCTTACTGGTAAAATGATGATGTTTGGTTCATTGTTTTTGATTGCTTGCGGAACAGGATTGTTTAAAGGAAACTTGCAAGTAATGGTGGGTAACCTTTATGATTCACCAGAGTATAGTTCAAAGCGTGATACAGCTTTCAGCTTGTTTTATATGGCTATTAACGTGGGTGCTTTGTTTGCTCCGACTGCTGCTACCAAGGTGACTAACTACATATTAGGTGGCGCAGGGTTCACCTATAATGCTCAGATTCCTTCGTTGGCGCATCAATTCCTTAATGGTACTATTACTCCGGAAGGAAATGCTACTCTTAGTAGCTTGCAGGCTGCGCAAGGTTTTACCGGTGATATGTCCGCTTTCTGTTCCACTTATATAGAGAAATTGTCTGAAGCCTATAATTATGGTTTTGCTGTGGCTTGTATTTCTTTGATTCTTTCAATGGCAATTTATGTTTGTTGTCGTTCAATGTTCAAGCATGCAGACTATAATTCTAAGCAAGCTAAAGCAGTGAATAACTATAATGAACCGGAACTGACTCCGGCACAGACTAAAGAACGTATTGTAGCTTTGTTACTGGTATTTGCCGTAGTAATTTTCTTTTGGATGGCATTCCACCAGAATGGTTTGACAATGACATTCTTTGCGCGTGATTATACTACTCAATCTGTAACAGGGCTTGATCGTATCGGATTTGATGTATGGAATCTGGTTCTTCTGATTATTGTAGTTTATGGTGCGTTCTCTTTATTCCAGTCTAAAACAGGACGTGGTAAAGCGATTGCCGGTGTCGCTGTATTGGCTTCCCTTGGCATATTAATATGGAGTTATTCTTCCATGGATCCGACAGTGGAAATCCTTCCTCAAATCTTCCAGCAATTTAATCCGTTCTTCGTTGTGGCTTTGACTCCGGTATCTTTGGCTGTCTTTGGCTATTTGGCCAGAAGAAAAAAAGAGCCTTCCGCACCACGTAAAATCGGTATTGGTATGGTGATTGCAGCATGTGGTTTCTTGATTCTGGCCATTGGGTCTTTGGGACTTCCTACTCCGAAAGAAGTAGAAGCGGCAGGCATTAATCCGGATGTTTTGGTTTCTCCTAACTGGCTGATCTCCACTTATCTGGTCTTGACTTTTGCTGAATTGCTGCTTTCTCCAATGGGTATCTCTTTTGTTTCGAAAGTAGCTCCTCCCAAGTATAAAGGTATGATGATGGGCGGCTGGTTTGTGGCTACTGCTATTGGTAATTATCTGGTTGCTATTATTGGTTATCTGTGGGGTGGTATACAGTTGTGGATGGTATGGAGTGTATTGATTGTTTGCTGTCTGTTATCTGCTCTGTTTATTTTCTCTATTATGAAGAAATTAGAAAAAGTAGCATAAGTATTATATGTAGATAACATAGTATACTTATAAAAAATCTAGGGTAATAAATGAATTATATAAATCATTTATTACCCTATTTTTATTTCGCTATATTTCTTTTGTTTCAAATATCCAGTCCCATGATATAATCATTCATGTAATATCCGTTTCCAATCGGGAAATCACCTTCCCTCAACTTTCTCATTCCCATGTGTTGATAAAACTGCAATGCCTTATTATTCCGATTCACATTTAGTTCCATAAGGCAAGGCTCCGGGTGGATTTCTTTAATATATTTAATGGCTTCTTTAAATAAAAAGCTGCCACAATGACTACCTTGAAAATGAGGGAGGACATAAATCTTTTGGAGGTGGAAAATATCTTTTTCCTGTTGCTGCACAGAAACGTAGCCACAGGGCTTTCCCTCTTTGTAGGCTATGAAATAGACATGACCTTCTTCTTCCATCTGTTTGCGTATATTCTCGGGAGCATACATCCAGTCCATCATATAATCCAATTGTTCGGGAGATAGGATTTCCTTGTAAGTTGCAGGGAATACTTCGCCTGCCATTTTATTAATAAGCTCACAATCGGCAACCGTTACTTTTTGAATTGTCAACATACCTGTTTTTTGTAGTTTAATGGGATACAAATATAGCTATTATTTCTTTTTGTAATAAGGTGAATTCTCTTTGATAGTTTAATTATTATTAATTTATAGTACTTTGCAATGCAAGGTACTAAAGTAATACATATATTTGTGCCATTCAAAAGAAAAGGAACAATGAAAGTAGACAATGTAAAATCCCAGATGAGAAAAGGCATGCTTGAATACTGCATCATGCTTTTGCTGCATAAGGAGCCTGCTTACGCTTCGGATATTATTCAGAAGTTAAAAGAAGCTCAACTGATTGTGGTGGAAGGTACCTTGTATCCATTGCTGACGCGTTTAAAAAATGATGATCTGTTAAGTTATGAGTGGGTGGAATCCACGCAAGGGCCACCTCGCAAGTACTACAAACTTACGGAGAAGGGAGAAACTTTTTTGGGAGAACTCGAACTTTCCTGGAAAGAGTTGACCGAAACAGTAAATCACATAGCCAATAGATAATTAGAATAAAGAAATAATAGAAATGAAAAAGACATTGACCGTAAATTTAGGTGGAACTGTCTATCATATAGATGATGATGCCTACCGTCTGTTAGACAATTATCTGTCTAATCTGAAGCATTACTTTCGTAAACAAGAGGGTGCGGAGGAGATTATAAATGATATTGAGATGCGTATTGCCGAATTATTTGCTGAAAAAGTAGCTGCGGGAAAACAAGTCATTACAGTTCAGGATGTGGAAGAAGTTATAGCCCGTGTAGGTAAACCGGAAGATTTTGGAATTACCGAAGATGATGCCGAGTCCAATAAACGAACAGAGCAATCATCTTCTGCCAGTCAGACATATACACGAACTGCCGGTTCACGCCGTTTGTTTCGTGACCCGGACAGTAAGTTGTTGGGGGGCGTAGCAGCAGGATTGGCCGCATATCTCGGTTGGGATATAACACTGGTGCGTATTCTGATGATTGTACTGGTGTTTGTTCCTTATTGCCCGATGATTATACTTTATATAGTCGGGTGGATTGTGATACCGGAGGCTCATACAGCAGCCGAGAAATTAAGTATGCGTGGCGAAGCGGTGACGATTGAGAATATTGGCAAGACGGTGACGGACGGTTTTGAACGGGTAGCGGACGGGGTAAATAATTATGTGAATTCCGGCAAACCACGTACCTTTTTGCAAAAGATAGGAGACGTGTTTGTGGCTATTGCTGCCGTTTTCTTCAAGATATTCTTGGTTGCTCTTGTCATAATCTGTTGTCCGGTGCTGTTTGTACTTGCTATAGTATTGGTTGCTGTGGTATTTGCAGCAATCGCCGTAGCGGTGAGTGGGGGAGCCTTGTTGTACGAATTACTCCCTGCTATTGACTGGACACCTATCGCTTCCGTCACTCCTATGATGACGTTACTTGGTACGATTGCCGGGGTTGCTTTGATTGGTATTCCTTTGGGAGCTTTTTTATATACGATTCTACGTCAGTTGTTCCATTGGGCACCAATGGGGACAGGACTGAAGTGGTCGTTACTGATTCTGTGGATATTGGGTGCGGTTATTATGATTATTAATCTTTCAGCACTAGGCTGGCAACTGCCTTTATATGGTTTGCACCACTTTTAACCAAGTTTATTCTATTAAAAAAGGATAATATTTATTCTTTTATAACTAAATGTACCCTGATAGTGTGTCCAGGGTACATTTTTTGTTTGTTCTTATCTATGGTAAATCGGGATTTTTTATTAAGTTTGTAAAGACGTATTCGATAAGTATAAAAATGGGTGAACATATATGTTTCAGGAGAAATGAACGTTTAGCTACTGTCAATCCTTATTGGCGAGGCAATCCGATGGTGCGCGGGCGCTTTTTTAACAGACAACACCGCTTCCGTCCGGGTATGGGCAGTGTCTTGAAATGGCGTTTGTCGCCTAACCCTCAGCGTAAAGAAAAGAAGGCTGTGAAGTGGGATCCGAAGGTCTGCTATCTTCGTTCGCTGGATGCCGTAGTGGGAGATTCGTTGATATGGCTGGGGCATAACTCTTTCTTCCTCCAATTGGCAGGTAAAAGAGTCATGTTCGATCCCGTATTCGGAAATATTCCCTTTGTAAAACGGCAAAGTGAGTTTCCTGCGAATCCCGACATTTTTACAGAGATTGATTATCTCCTTGTCAGTCATGATCATTTCGATCATCTGGATAAACGAAGTATCGCCCATTTGCTGAAAAATAATCCGCAGATGAAACTGTTTTGCGGCTTGGGAACAGGTGAATTGATTCAAAGTTGGTTCTCGGAGATGAAAATTGTTGAAGCAGGTTGGTATCAACAGATAGAAGACGAAGGATTAAAGATAACCTTCCTTCCTGCACAGCATTGGAGCAAACGTTCTGTGCGTGACGGCGGTCAACGGTTATGGGGAGCCTTTATGTTGCAGGGTGACAATATCTCACTTTATTATAGTGGTGATACAGGGTATTCCAGCCATTTTCGTGAGATTCCCGATTTGTTCGGTGCTCCTGATTATGCTTTGCTAGGTATCGGTGCATACAAACCCCGTTGGTTTATGCGTCCCAACCATATTTCCCCTTACGAATCCCTGACTGCCTCAGAAGAAATGCATGCAGGACTTACTATCCCTATGCATTATGGAACTTTTGATCTGTCGGATGAGCCTCTGCACGATCCTCCTAAAGTGTTTGCGGCAGAAGCAAAGAAAAGAAAGATCCCGGTAGAAATACCTTATTTGGGAGAAATAGTAAAACTAAGCAAGAAGAAGTAATTATAAATGTATAAAGAGATGAAGAAATTAGAAGTAAAAGACTTAAAAGACAACTTTTTCGAAGCTATCGGAAAAGAATGGATGCTGATTACAGCCGGAACAAAGGAGAAGTTCAACACTATGACAGCAAGTTGGGGTGGCATTGGGTGGCTGTGGAATAAGCCTGTAGCCTTTGTCTTTGTCCGTCCCGAAAGATATACTTATGAGTTCATTGAAAAAAGTGATTACCTGACACTTTCTTTTTTAGGAGAAGAAAATAAGAAAATTCATGCAGTATGCGGTTCAAAGTCAGGTCGTAATACAGATAAGGTCAAAGAAACCGGCTTGAAGCCTGTTTTTACGGAAGGAGGTAATGTGGTGTTTGAACAAGCCCGTTTAAGTCTGGAATGTAAGAAACTTTATGCGGACGGTATCAAATCCGAATGCTTTTTGGACAAAGAATCATTGGAGAAATGGTATGGTGGTGCTCATGGAGGATTTCATAAAATGTATATCGTAGAGATTAAAAATATATATTCGGAGTAAATTTAGCGAATTTTGACGGATGTAATGTAGAAGGCTCTGAACTCAATGATTGAGAATAGAGCCTTCGTTGATTTTTCACCTTTCGGAGTTTATCTTATTTACTCGAGGTCTTACTCTGAAGGAGCCTTCTTTACCCATTTATCCAGCCACTCGAAGAAAGTACGTTGCCACAAAACGCCATTTTGCGGTTTCAGTACCCAGTGATTCTCATCCGGATAAATTAGCAGTTCTGCCGGAACGCCACGCATTATGGCAGCATCGAAAGCAGCCATTGCCTGATTGGCTAGGATACGATAATCTTTTTCTCCATGAATACAAAGGATTGGAGTATCCCATTTCTCTACAAAGAGGTGAGGGGAGTTGGCGAAGGTGCGTTGCGCCACCGGGTTTTGTCTCTCCCAGTATGCACCGCCCATATCCCAGTTAGCAAACCATTTTTCTTCTGTTTCCAGATATTGCATTTCCATGTTGAAGATACCGTCGTGAGCGATGAATGCCTTGAAGCGTTTGTCGTGATGTCCTGCTAACCAATAAACGGAGAATCCTCCGAAGCTGGCACCTACACATCCCAGGCGATCTTTGTCGACATACGATTCTTTCGCTATCTCATCAATAGCCGTGAAATAATCCTTCATACACTGACCACCGTAATCACCACTGATTTGTTCATTCCATTCCACACCGAATCCCGGCAATCCACGACGGTTGGGAGCAACAATGATATAATCATTAGCTGCCATAATCTGGAAATTCCAGCGATAAGACCAGAACTGGCTTACCGGACTCTGGGGACCTCCTTCGCAGAACAACAATGTCGGATACTTCTTGTTCGGGTCAAATTGCGGGGGATAGATTACCCATGTCAACATTTGCTTGCCGTCAGTAGTCTTCATCCAGCGACCTTCCACCTTACCCATTTCCAATTGGTCGTAGATCAACTTGTTCTCTTGTGTCAGTTGAGTTGCCAAACCGTCTAATGCTACTGCATAAATTTCATCACCCATGCTCATCGAATGACGTTTTGCAATCAGTTTATCCCCGAATAAAGCGACCCCTTCATAATCATACATTCCGGAAGTAATGGCTTTAACAGAATCATTCGCCAGATTAAGTGCATAAATCTGTGATTCTCCGTGCCATACTCCTGTGAAGTAAATAGTCTTGGCGTCAGCTCCCCATACAAATGCGTCTACATTCGATTCAAAAGCTTTGCTGATAAAACGCTTTTCACCCGTCTCCAGATTCATGATGAACAAGCGGTTTAAGTCAGCCTCGTAGCCGTCACGCTCCATGCTCTGCCAGGCAATATACTTGCCGTCCGGTGAATATTGCGGATTTGTATCATATCCTTTATTTTCTTCGGTGATATTTTTCGTCTCTTTGGTATTCAGGTTATACACATAAATATCCGAGTTGGTTGAAATGGCATACTCCAACCCTGTTTTTTTTCGGCAGGTATAAGCCACCTTATCCGAAGTTGTATTCCAAGCCAGTTGCTCTATGCCGCCCCAAGGCTTCATCGGGCTTTCGTAAGGTTCGCCTTCAAGAATATCTACAACATTTGAAATGCCGTTGCCGTCAAAATCTGCAATAAAAGGATGTGGAGCAGTCGTTACCCATTCATCCCAATGCTTGTACATCAGGTCAGTGACGATGATACCTGTGGCTTTCGGGAGGTCCGGATACTTGTCAGCCGTACTCTCTTTAGTTTTTACCTGTGAGATAAATAGCAGTTTCTTGCCGTCCGGTGAGATAGAATATCCTTCGATGTCACCGTCGTAGTTGGTCAGTTGCTTGCGTTCGCTGCCGTCCGGATTCATTTCGTAGAGCTGGCTGCTTCCATTGTCGTTACTCAGAAAGGCGAGCTTAGTACCTCCTTTTATCCATGTCACTTCATTTTCCTGATAAGGTGTGCGTGTGATCTGTTGGTTATCGCTACCGTCTGCGTTCATCACGAAAACTTCGCGGTTACTCTTGTTCTCCGGTACGCTGTAATAGGCCACCGTATACGCAATTTTCTTTCCGTCAGGCGATACTGCGAATCCGCCGATACGTCCCATAGCCCAGAGTGCCTCGGGAGTCATGCGTTTCCCTTCAATCTTAATGTTCGATTTCTCGATAAGCACTTGGTCTGTTTTGCCTGCGTCTTTTGTGCCTCCGCAGGCAGCTAACAACATTGCTGCCGACATCATAAATAAATTAGCTTGTCTCATATATTTTATAAAATGTTTATTTTCTTGCGAAGATAATGAAAAAAGGATTCAAATCTTCTTTTTCTGCCAATTTCCTTTCTTCATATACCTGTAACAGAATATTAGAATGAAAATGCCGTATACACTTTCCGTAGTCCAGGCAAATGCGATATCCATTCGCATATATAGTATAAAGTAGGTTGCATAAGTAACATAGATTGCCAGTACACACAGTTCCATAGCTAAAGCCGTGCGCGTGTTTCCCGTACCGGATACCGACTGAAAATAGACGTTGGCAGGTACTAGAACCAGATAGGCCGAGCATAACACCCAAAGAGAAGGAATAGACGCTTCCCGCAAATCAGGCATATCCGTGTAAATACTCAGAACCAGATCCGGGAATAGACAGAAAAAGATCAATATTGGAATTACAAATACATACCCGATGCGGATATGCTGCCTGATAGTTCCCCGTACACAATCCTGTTCGCCTGCACCGATAAGGTTGCTGACCAGCGAACCGCAGGTAGCGGCAAAAGCCATTGCAATCATAAACGGAATCCCCGATACATTGCGGATTATATTGGCAATAGCCAGAGACCGTTCTCCAAGATGTTCCACAAAAAGGAAGAACATAAACCAAGTAGACAGAGAGACGAAGTTCTGAATCATAGTCCAGACTGAAACATTCAGAATCCGTTTCAGCGTCTGACTCCGGAATTTAGGCAGGATATTCAAAGCATACTTCTTGCAGTCAATCCGTTTCCAAGTATAGATGATAAAGAAAATCACCGATACCAGTTCCGATAAAGACGAACCGATAGCAGCCCCTGCAATACCCAGTTGCGGGAACCCGAATTTACCGAAGATCAGGATATAATTGAATACCACATTCGATAACACCATTACGATCGAGTTTAGTGTCAACGTCTTGGTCTGTGTCGTTCCTACAAAGAATGCGCGGAACATCACACCGACAAACGAGAAAAAGAAGCCATAAACCCTCCAATGGATGTAACTTTCGGCTGCATTATAGATATGTGGGGATGAAATGATATTCTTCAGGATATGTGGTGAAAATACAACAGACAGTGTAAATAGTATAGCTGCCACTATCAATAAGAAATAGACACCTTGATAGAAGATCGGACCGATTTCTTTGTAATTACCTTCACCGTTACGGCGTGCAATCAAAATCTGTGCTCCGATACTGAAACCGAATGCCATCATAAAGATAGCGAGGTAGTATACACCGGCAATGGCAGATGCCCCCAGTTCAATCTCGCCGACACGTCCCAGAAAAGCAGTATCCGTCATGCCGATGAGCTGCTCCATAATCAGGCTAATCAGAATAGGGTAGGCGATAGTCCAGATTTGTTTATAAGTATATTTAGTTTTCATACGATTAATTATTAGAGAAAGAAAGCCGGGCAACCAAAAATAGGTGTCCGGCTTTCTCAGAATATATTCAGGAAATTCTCCTTATTTCTTATTCTGTCTTTGCTGCTGCAACTGTTCCTGTTGCTTTTGCATCGCCTCCAAGCGGGCAGCAAATCCGGTCTTTTTCATTTGTTTCGGATCCTTCTTATTCGCTTCCAGAATAGCCAACAATTTCGTTTCATTGGTCGTTTTGCGAAGAAGAATCATAGTTCCCACACTAATCAATGTCGATACGAAGTAGTAATAGTTCAAGCCTGACGGATAATCGTTCAAGACAAACAAGAACATAATCGGCATCAGATACATCATCCACTTCATCGCCGCCATTTGCGGTTGTGCTCCTGTGTCCTGCATCGACATTGTATACTTCGTATTCAAGATGTTTGTTACCGTCATCAGCAAGCAGAACAAGCTGAGGTGGTTACCCAGGAACGGAATATGGAATGGGAACGTGATGAATGCATCATAAGTAGAAAGGTCATCTGCCCACAAGAAACTTTGTTGACGCAATTCAATAGCGCTTGGTACAAACATAAACAAGGCCATTAAAATCGGGAACTGTAATAACATCGGCAGACAGCCGCCCATTGGACTCACACCATACTGACTGTAGAGTCCCATGACTTCCTGTTGCTTCTTCATTGCATCTTCCTGCTTCGGATACTTCTTGTTGATTTCGTCGATTTTCGGTTTCAGTACACGCATCTTCGCAGATGACATATACGTTTTCCAGGTAGCGGGGTAAACCACGACTTTTACCATGATAGTCAGAATCAACAGTACGATACCCATGCTCAAGCCCCAACCGGATAACCAGTCGAATACGTTGATTGTGATAAACTGATTAATCCAGCGAATCAACGGCCAGCCCAGATATACCAGTCTGTGAAGCTCCCATTTCTCAGTACGGCCTTTATCCAACGCTTTCAGTGTCTTAAAGTGGTTTGGACCGAAATAGAAGTGCATCTCTGTCGGTTCTTTTCCGCTAGGATCAAAGAAGGTATTCATTTCAGCGGAATAATCTTTGATATATCCGCTGCCTTGCTGTTCCATTCTTGATTTTACGGAAACCTTATCGAAGTCCTGTTCGGCGATGAATACAGAAGAGAAGAACTGATTCTTAAAAGCTACCCAGTCGATGTGTCCTTGCAGCTCCTGACTATCATCTTTGGCAGCCGACAAGTTATCTACATCATCTCCCGTTACTTTATAAGTCAACTCAGACAGACGGTTCTCATAAGTGAAACCTTTTTCCAGTTGGCGGGCACGTTGGGACCAGTCAATATCTACATAGTTAGTGCTGGCCAATTTGTCTGCCATACCTGTCGCTTTGATTTCAAAGTTCATCAGGTAGCTGTCCGGTTTCAGTGTATAGATGAAATCGATGTAGCTTGCGCTATCCGCAGCCAGACGCATAGTCACGCTGCTGTCCGTCTTGTTCACTGCTTCAAAGAAGTAATCCTTTGCCTGGATCGCCCCTTCCTTGTTATAGAAGTTGAAGTTCATCGAAGCATCATCACCGTCGAACAGTACAATCGGTGTCTTTTTATCCTGTGCCATGTACTCTTTCAGTGTAGCTGAATATACACGTCCGCCTTTTGTTGCAAAAGTGATTTCCGCTACATTGTTCTGGATGCTGATTTTAGAATCAGTTCCGTGCATGGCGTTGAAGAACAAGGCGGAAGAATCGGCTGTTGTTGCAGCTTCTTTCTTGTTGTTGGCCAATGCGGCTTCCGTTTTCGCTTTCAGCGCTTCCTCTTGCTGTTGTACCAAGGCAATGGAATCGTAGTATTTCTTCTGTGCAGCAATCTGCTCCTCGCTCGGACGGCTCAGAAAACTGAATCCTACCAATAATATACCTATTAAAACGAGACCTGTAATGGTATTTTTATCCATTCTTATTTTAATTACAAATTATAAATTACTTTTCGTTTTCGATAGCAGCTTTCACAAACGCCACGAACAACGGATGAGGGTTCAATACCGTACTGCTGTATTCCGGATGAAACTGAGTACCGACATACCACTTCAAAGCCGGAATCTCTACGATTTCCACTAGATCCGATTCCGGATTGATACCAGTGCATTTCATGCCGGCGGCTTCGTATTGTGCTTTGTAGTCGTTGTTGAACTCGTAACGGTGACGGTGGCGCTCCTGAATATGTTCTTGTCCATAAGCTTCAAAAACTTTCGAACCTTTCTGCAATACACATTCGTAAGCACCCAGACGCATCGTACCGCCCATGTTGGTAATTGCCTTCTGTTCTTCCATGATGTCAATCACGTTATGCGGAGTCTTTTCATCCATTTCACGTGAGTTGGCATCAGCAAATCCCAGTACGTTACGGGCAAACTCGATAGCGATACATTGCATGCCCAGACAAATACCGAAAGTTGGAATATCATGTGTACGCGTATATTTGATAGCAACAAACTTGCCGTCGATACCACGTTGACCGAATCCCGGACCGATCATCACCCCCGCCATACCTTTCAGTGCTTCGCCTACATTTTCGTCAGTCAGTTTTTCACTGTTAACGAAATGTACTTCTACTTTACGGTCGTTGTAAGTACCAGCCTGTGACAATGCCTCACGGATTGACTTGTAAGCATCCTGCAAGTCGTATTTTCCAACCAAAGCGATATTGATCGGTTCTTTTGTTTCTGCAGCATGCCGGCGTTCAAGGAATTTACGCCATGGACCGAGTCCCGGAGTTTCACCTACCGGCAATCCCATTTTTTCAAGAATGGTGCTGTCCAGTCCCTGTGCCTGCATCAGGATAGGAACTTCATAGATAGTTTCCGCGTCAATAGACTGCACTACGGCTTTGTCGTCTACATTACAGAATTGTGCTACTTTCTTACGCAGTCCGTCACTCAATGGATGTTCGGCACGCAATACCAGTATATCCGGTTGGATACCTACGCTCTGAAGTTCTTTAACCGAGTGTTGTGTCGGTTTAGTTTTCAGTTCTCCGGCAGCGGCAAGATAAGGAACATAAGTCAGGTGTACGCAAAGAGCGTTCTTGCCTAGTTCCCATTTCAACTGACGGATGCTTTCGAGGTAGGGGAGTGACTCGATGTCGCCTACCGTACCGCCGATTTCAGTAATTACAAAATCGAACTTGTATTTGTTGCCGAGCAACTTTACGTTCCGTTTGATCTCATCTGTGATATGAGGAATCACCTGAATGGTTTTACCCAAATAATCACCACGACGTTCTTTATCAATGACGCTCTTGTAGATGCGTCCCGTAGTAATGTTGTTCGCCTTTGTCGTTTGTATGCCTAGGAATCTTTCGTAGTGTCCCAGGTCGAGGTCGGCTTCGTGTCCGTCTACGGTTACATAGCACTCTCCGTGCTCATAAGGATTCAATGTTCCCGGGTCGATGTTGATATACGGGTCAAACTTCTGAATGGTTACATTATAACCTCTTGCTTGTAGCAACTTACCGATGGAGGATGAGATGATACCTTTTCCTAATGAAGAGGCAACACCACCGGTGACGAAAATATACTTTGTTTCTCCCACAGCTATAACTGTTTTAATAATTGTTTACTTAGTCAAATTCTTACGAACTTAAAAAGCGCAAAATTATAAAAAAAAGAGGAAGATTGCAGACTTTCGCGGCTACAATTTTATTAAAAAATGCAATTTTGAAAGAATCCTATGATTTCTAAACAAAATAATGTAGCTTTGCATCCTAAACCATAGACAAATATGAAGAGAGTTATTATTTTATTTTCAGCTTTTACTCAGCTGTTATTCATGTTGCCGCTTTCTGCACAGGAGTCCGTTCAAGATTCCATAATTCCGACCGATTCAGTACAGATTGCTCCTGTACAGGCTGTCAAGCCTTCCAAGAAGGTAACAAAGTCTTCAACAGTGGTGGCGAAAGCCAAGGTGGTGCGATCGGATACGCTTTCAACGGAGCTTCAGAAATATTTGATGCTGAAACTCAATATGTCGGGACCGACTCCTAAGTTGGATACAGTTTCCTATTTATATAATAAGTATATTGCTCAGTTGGATTATCTGAATGATCCTTCTGTGCCGGCACGTTATATTCCTTCCGACCCCGATTATTTTCGCCTGTTTACTCCATTGGCATATTATTATGCTCCGATGAAGCAATATTCTACAATAGACTGGAAGCCGATACAATTGGATACTACTCCGAATCTAACGGCAGAGCTTTTGCCTTATGATACGCTGGTATTTACTAAAACCAAACGAGCCAATATACTGGTCAACAACGCATTAATGGATCTTTATCTGAAACGTCCGGAATTGGTTGTTACTACGGAGGACCGGATCATGAGCCGTGATGTTTTCCGTCGGGATGTGAAGCCGAAAATATCCCCGAAAGCAAACGTTATTCATTTGTTTCAGCGTGAGGAGATGAGTGATAATGTAGGGAAGGCCGATATTAAGATCAGCAAGCCTAACTGGTGGGTGACCGGTGGTAACGGATCGTTGCAGATCAGCCAGAACCACCTTTCGGACAACTGGTATAAGGGAGGAGAAAGTAACTTCTCCGGATTAGCTACTTTTCAGATATTTGCAAATTACAACGACAACGAGAAGATCTTGTTCGAGAATCAGCTTGAAGCTAAGTTGGGCATGACTTCCACTCCGTCGGATGAATACCATAAATACCTCTTTAATACCGACCAACTCCGCTTATATAATAAGTTAGGTTTAAGAGCACTTAAAAATTGGTATTATACGATTTCTTCAGAGTTCAAGACTCAGTTTTGCCATGGATACAAGGCCAATAGTGAAGATTTGGTTTCTGCTTTCATGTCTCCGGCAGATTTAGCAGTCAGTATCGGTATGGACTATAAACTGAACAAGAAGAAATTCAACCTTTCCGTGTTTATGGCTCCATTGACCTATAACTTGCGTTACATCGGTAATTCAGAAGTAGATGAAACTAAATTCGGCTTGGAAAAAGGCAAATGTTCAAAGAATGATTTCGGTTCTCAATTGCAATCGACATTCAATTGGAATATTATCACTGCCGTTACATTGGAATCCCGTCTCAACTATCTGACCAATTATCATTGGGCACGTGTGGAATGGGAAAATACTTTCAACTTTATTTTGAACCGTTATTTGTCCACAAAACTTTATGTGCATACTCGTTTTGACGATAGCTCCAAGCCGACTGAAGGCGACAGCTTCTTCCAGTTGAAAGAATTGCTAAGTTTCGGTATTAATTATAAGTGGTAGGTTGTATTCTTGAAAAAGCTAGTTAAAAAATAACGAAAGGCTGTCTAACTATAAAAGTTATTCAGCTTTTTTATTTCTCTATTTGCTATATTGCTATCATTTTATTTAAATATAATTTATACGTAAGTAGTATAAGCTAAGTTTGTTTTTTTTAAGATATCGATATTGTATTGTTATGATAAGCGGCTTAACATTTAATAAAAGAAGCTAATTTTTTTTGTTATAAAGCATAATTTCTTATTGAATATAATATCATATATCCCATTTTTTATAACTTTGCATCGTCTAATACTTTTCTTGATAAGAGAAGTATCCCAATAACCTATCAAACAAACGATCAGTATAAATATATTAAAAAGAGAAAATACAGTTTCACTAACTGTATTTTTTTTGTTACTGATAAAATTTATTTTTATTATGTCTGTTTGACTAGTTATTTAAGGTGAAATTACAATAATTATAAAGAACAAGAATACACACAAATAATGAAACGAGGGATTTTTCTTCTGATAATGACCACGATAAGTGTGGTTCATACAGTAAATGCGCAGGATGTAGCGTTAAAGACTAATATTCTATCTGATGCTTTTATGAATATAAATGCAGGCATCGAGGTAGGGCTTGCTCCGCGTTGGACGTTGGACGTTAGTGGAGGACTCAACGCATGGACTTTATCGCATAGTCGTCGGTGGAAACATTGGGCGGTGCAACCTGAAGCTCGTTATTGGTTCTGTGACCGGTTTGCAGGCCATTTTATCGGAATCCATGTTCATGGCGGGCAGTATAATTTAGGCGGTATTGATATTAATTTCAAATTGCTTGGTACTGATTTTTCTACTCTTAAAGACACTAGGTATCAAGGTTGGTTTCTAGGTGGAGGTATTGCTTACGGTTATACCTGGATATTAGGGCGGCACTGGAATTTCGAAACAGAGATAGGAGTCGGCTATTCTTATACCCGTTATGACCGATTTAAATGTGCCGGGTGTGGAAAGAAGATAGAGAAGAACAAACCACACAACTACTTTGGTCCCACTAAAGCAGCGGTGAATTTAGTCTATTTATTCTAAAAGAGTATGCTATGAAACGAACTTACCTAATTATAACAGCCTTATTTGGAACAAGTTGTATGCTGAATGCCCAACAAACAACCGGAGTGATAGCCGACAATCTGAAGATTGAACGAAACGGTGAATATATGGTAGTTGATATGAATATGAATCTATCACGTCTGGATGTGGAAAGCAATAGAGCCGTATTGCTCACTCCTCGTTTTATCAGTACAGTAGATACCTTGGAACTTCCTTCAGTAGGCGTTTATGGGCGTCAGCGTTATTATTATTATGTACGGAATGGTGAGAGTATGCTATCCGGCAAAGATGAAATGTCTTTTAAAGCACGTTCGAAACCTGAAAGTGTAGTATATCATGCAATAGTACCCTATTATAAATGGATGAATGGTGCCTCATTGGAGTTGTATCGCAGTGATTACGGTTGTTGTAATACACTATTAGTGGAATGGAACGATCCATTGGGCTCATACGTTGAAGCGCTTCCTTTCAGTCCACAGTTACTTTATATTCATCCGCAGGCAGAAACTGTTAAGCATCGTTCACTTTCCGGTTCTGCTTTCATCGATTTTCCGGTTGATAAGACAGTGATATATCCTGAGTATCGGCGGAATACATACGAACTCGGTAAAATACAGGCCTCTATTGATTCAGTCCGTAATGACAAGGATGTAGCCATAACTTCCGTATGGCTCAAAGGTTACGCTTCTCCCGAAAGTCCATATTCTCATAATCGGGATCTGGCGATAGGTCGTACAGCTGCATTAAAGAATCATATCAAACAATTATATCATTTTAATGACAGTGTGATTGTTACAGAGTATGAACCGGAAGATTGGAAAGGATTGCGTCAATATGTCGAAAAATCCAATCTTGTGCATCGTTCGGAGATACTGGGCATGATTGACAGTCGTTTAGACCCTGACGCGAAAGAAGCAAAAATTAAACGGACTTATCCTGAAGAATATCGTTTTCTATTGCAGAATTGTTATCCTGCATTGCGTCACACAGATTATCGTATTGACTATACTATCCGTAGTTTTAGTGACGTAGAAGAGATAAAACGTATCATGCAGACACAGCCTCAAAAACTCAGTCTCAATGAGTTTTATCTTGTGGCTCAGACTTACGAGCCAGGGAGCGTTGAGTTCAATGATGTGTTTGAAACAGCTGTAAGGATGTATCCTAACGATGAGATAGCCAATCTGAATGCGGCAAACTCAGCAATGCAGCGTAAAGACGTTGAAAATGCAAAGCGTTATCTCCAGAAAGGGGGAGATTCACCCGAGGCACTATATGCTCGTGGAGTTTATGCTTTTCTTGTTGAAGATTACACCGTTGCACGCAAGCAGTTGAATGAAGCGAAGAACAAAGGAGTACAACAGGCTGAAATCATTTTGCTTGAGATAGATAAAATAGATAAATAATTTATTAATCCATTAATATATACTTATATGAAGTTATCAAATTTATTTTGGAACTTGTTAGGAATAATGGTTCTTAGTGCTTGTTCCAACAGTGACATGACTGAGAATGATCTCTCTGAAACTAATGTTGACGCTCGTTTTATGTCTGTCGATATTACGAATACTACTGGCTTTAGGACGCGAGCGGCAGGTGATCAGTCCGGAGATCTTTATGAAGAAGGGGAAAGTGTTGAAAATGATGTAGAATCGGTTCGTTTTTATTTTTTCAAGGAGAATGGTAGTCCTTGTCCAGTTAAAAGCGACGGTACGAATTACTATGACTGTAAAAAGGACGAAACTGAGTCTGCCGGACAGGATATGCCTAATATTGAGAAAAAGTTGAATGCGGTAATTGTTATCAATACCAGGGAGGGCGATAACTTAGACCAACTTAAATCTATGGTCGCTGTGATTAATCATGAGAAAATAGCACTGGGTACGGCTAGCATGGACCTTGCTACACTTCGAGGAAAGTTTGGTTCATATAGTTATGTAAAGGACTCAAAGTTCTTGATGACAAGTTCTGTGTTTGGTTCGGATAATTTCTGTTGTGAAGTGAACATACCGGCGAGTGCTCTCAAAAAGACTGAAGATGAAGCAAAAAAATCTCCGGTAAATGTGTATGTAGAGCGTGTTTTAGCTAAAGTACGGTTATATACCGATTGGAAGGATATGACTCTTAAAAATGATGTAACCTATGGCGATAATGATAAAAAATATACTGCCGTGAAATTAAAAAAGAGTAAGGACGGTTCCGAATTTATTCAAGTTGACGGTAAAGATGTATATGTAATCTTCACAGGTTGGGAAGTGACATCTACTGCTTCTCAGTCATACCTCTTTAAGAAAGTTAATTCCGCTTGGGCGTTCACACCGGTTTGGAGTTGGAATCATCCTGAATATCATCGTTCATATTGGGCAATGAATCCTGACGGTCTCACATTTGATTATTTACCGTATGATCAGATTGCAGGTAAAGTAGGTACTCAAGGCGCAAGCGACAACAGCTCTAAATCATATAATGGTACAAACTTATATTGTCAGGAAAATGCTGCAGATAAGTATGAGACCGGTAAGAAGAGTTCCTATAATCCGGCGACGGAGGTAAGTAACCGTACCCAAGCAATTATTGCTGCCGTATTAGTGACTATTGATGATAGTAACGTTGCTCATCCCATTGATCTGGCTAAGTGGGGTGGTACGGACTACACAAAAGATAATGCGATGACAGCAATGTTGAGTGTTGTGCAGGATCAGATTTATACTAAAACAATAGAGGGTGCAGGAACAGCAGAGGCTAAAGAAATCTATACTCCGATTACCAAAGACAAAGTAGAGCTCGTTTCCGGCATAAAGTCAGGCAATGCCGATAACGAGTCAGAAAATAGTGGCAGATATTTAAGCTACCTTCAATTGAAGAAAGGCGTAACCGATACTTTTTATAAAGCCGATCATACAGCATACGCCAATCTTGACGATGTAAATGATGTTCTGGCAAATATGCCCGGAGCAAGGGTTTGGTCGAGTGGACAAGCTTACTATTATACTGACATCAAGCATCTGAACGATTTCCCGGGAGTGGATGACACCGACGGTAAATATGGAATTGTGCGTAATCATATTTATGACATTGCTATTAATTCGGTATCCGGTCTTGGAACGCCGGTTCTTGATCCGGAAGAAGTGATTGTTCCGCAGAAGCCTACTAATGACGAAACATATCTGGGTGCACGTATTAATATCCTTTCATGGCGAGTAGTAAAACAGAACATCGACCTTGAATGGTGACAACCTGTAATGAGGTATTGTAAACTATATACTATTACAACAATAATTATGTAGAATGGACAAACCGTCTTATATCAGAAATTTTGGGATGAAAGCATGGGTAATCCTTGTAGAATTACTTTTGTTGGTGTCGTGTGACAATGCTATTTATGACGATGAAGGCGATTGTTCAGTGACCTATCATCTGAAATTTCGTTATGACATGAACATGAAGTTTGCCGACGCTTTCACCCATGAGGTGAAGTCGGTCAGACTTTATGCCTTTAACTCTAATGGCGAGTTGGTGTGGCAAGCTGACGAACAGGGTGAAATCCTTGCATCCGGTGATTACACCATGAAACTGGAGCTTGCTCCCGGTGATTATCACCTTATGGCATGGTGTGGTCTTGATAATGGTGAGTCATTTACAGTGACCGATGCCTCGCACAATTGCCGGATGACAGACTTGCACTGTAAATTGAACCGTTATCTAGACAAAGCGACTGGTGTTTCCTATTCCAATAAGGACCTGCATCCTTTGTTTCATGGTTCTCTTGACGTAAGTTTGCCTGCCAATGACGACGGAGGTGATTATACATACGTCATGCCACTGACGAAAGATACGAATGTGTTCCGTGTAGTGCTTCAGCACCTTTCGGGACAAGATATAAATGTTGACGACTTTACTTTTTCTATTGAAGACCGTAATGGTTGGATAGCGCATGACAATACACTGAAAGAAGACGAGCCGATTGTTTATCGTGCGTGGTCTACTTATTCGGGTGAAGCTGGTGTGGACATTGCGACAGGAAAAGAAAGTCGTGTAACAACAATTGTCAAAGTTGCCGTGGCGGAACTTACGGTGAGCAGACTTGTCTTGCGGGACTGGAGTCTGTATTCGCGTCCGATGTTGATTATTCGTACCACTGAAGGGAAAGTGGTAGCTTCTATTCCTATTATCGATTATGCCCTTCTGGTGAAAGGTAATTACAATAGAAAAATGAGCGACCAGGAATACCTCGACCGACAGGATGAATACAATATGACATTCTTCCTCGACGAGCAAAATCAGTGGATAAATAGCGTGATACTAATCAACTCATGGAGGGTGGTACTCTCTAACGTAGATGTAGATTGAGTAACATCTTTTGAAAAAAGAAGAAAAAGGAATGAAAGAAATACTACGACATATTGTATGGATGACAATACTTGTCAGCTGGGCTTTATTGTCGGCATCTTGTAGGGGAGGGGAGGTAAGTTATACGGACGAGATACAGCCGGACGACGATACTGCCATACTCGTTCTGCGTACCGGTCTTCTTGATCAAACGCGTGTATCCGATAGAGTGAATGATGCAGTAGATAATCCTGTCGAATATATGTATACACTGCGTATCGTTATTCTTCATGAAAACGGTACTGTGGAACACAATATGTATATTGATTTCGGTGAGATTCCCCAAACGGAGTGTTACAGGATTTTCAAAGTGACACGGAATGAAACAAAGAAAATCTATCTGATAGCTAATGAAGAGAACGCATCTACTGATCTTCACGAACAATTGGAGACATTGACGACTGGTAGCACTACTTTCGCAAGCATTGTTGACAATTTCGTTTTCATTCCCGATTATAAGAATCCTATACCAATGAGTTCGGTATATGACGTTCCGGTTAAAGCAGAGAATCTGGTAGAACGTGAATTCTATTTGGTACGTGCTGCAACGAAGTTCGCTTTTCGTTTCACGAACAAGCGTAAGAGTAAAGTCAATATAGATGCTATTCATATTTCTGATATTGCCGGGGCTACTTATCTGATTCCTCATAAACGGGAACCGTTGTTCATGTCTTTTGACGATGAATCGCTTTATTGGATAAACTGGCTGAAGAAAGTAGCGGATGAATCTCAACAATCACCGGATGATGTGGAACTGGCAGATAGGAGAGGCTGGATACAAGCTTACGATATCCCTTCGGAAACTTCTCATCAGGAAGTCACAGTTAACGGACCATTAGAAGTGCCGAGTATGACGGGTGACCAACCCGGCAAAGCGGTCTTCCCGGTATTTTACCTTCCGGAAAGTAAAAAACTGAAAGCCGGATCGGCTACATACGGTGAACAAGAATACACCTTGAAGCTCGACATGTCCGAGAATGGCAAAGAACTGTCGTTTACCAAGACCTTTCCAAATCTAAAGGCTCTATTTCGTAACACACATGTACTGGTTGATATCACCTTTACGGAAAAAGACGAAGTAAAAGTGCAAGTAGTACCCTATGCGGAAGTGATTCTTGAGCCGGAGTTCGGACTCAAACCTGAAACTAAGAATTGATATTGTATGAGAAAGAAAGATATTATATTTTGTATTATTTTGCTTATGTTGCAGTTCATACCGACAGCTTGCCGGGATGATTACTTTATGAATGAAGAGATAGGCGAAGGCAATGCCACCCTTTCGGTAACCCTGTGTTTCGATCAGGAGGATGCAGCACTGGGGACTACCCGTGCCGAAGGAGGTGATGAAGGCAATGCCATTCAGAATATAAATTCACTCTGCATGTTGTTTTATGATACGACAGGAAAATTAGTTCATAATTATATAGTTAAAGGTGAGGGCCTTGTCATTGATCCCGATGTAAGTGGTTGGAGTTATAATCTGGAAGATAACCGGATAGATGAAGACAAAGACGAACAGGGTAACCAGTTCGAGGATAGTAAGACCGGTACGGCAATGTTCAAGCTCCGTCCGATAAAGCGGGGTAAGTATTATATCTATGCTGTTGCCAATATGGGAGATCTAACGCAGTATAAGGATAAAATTACTACCCGTGAAGGATTGAAAGCAATCTCCCTTCAGTGGGATCCTGATGATATTTCCCAAAATAGCGAGATGTTCGGTGTGTTCAGTCTCACTCCCGACCGTAATGCTCCGGATGATCTTGTTACCATTAATTCCCCGGGCGTACAACTTCATAGTTGGTTGCGTCGCGCCGCGTCCAAGGTGACTGTGGCATTTGACGGTTCCGGGCTTTATGCCAATGTGCAGATTTATATCGAAAACGTTATTCTGAAAGATATTCCCAAAACCTGTTCGTTGGGTAATCCGAATACTCCGGGATTAGTTTCAGAAGATGTTCCTGATCCGGATTCTTATAAGGATCCCGATTGGAAACCTGAGATGCATGCTCGTTCGGAACGCTATACTGCATCCAATGGTTTATATTCGGAAGGAAAGTCGATCAAAATCCAGAAATTGCCTGCAGATCTTTCCGTTCTTACGCCCGAAAACTATATACATATCTGCAATGATTTGCATCGCTATATGGGTAAGGGAGAAGAAGGAGATGAACAAGATATTATAACGAACACCCATGCCCATAAGGCACAATCGCTTTTCTTCTACGAGAATATGCAAGGAAAAGGTAAGTCTAAGAAGCAGTCGCAGAATGGCGTAGATATCGACTATCCCGACCCTGATGAGCAAAAAGAAGGCTCCGGTTGGAAAGACGAGAAACCTTATGGTACCTATGTTGAGGTGACAGGATACTACCGTTGCACGGCGGCAAACGAACATGTGGGAGCGGGACCTATCAAGTTCCGTTTTATGTTGGGGCAAGACGTCACTACCGACTATAATGCAACGCGTAATACCCATTATAAGTTGACTCTTAAATTCAAAGGTTACGGAAACGATGCCGACTGGCATATCGAGTATGAAGAACCGTCCGATATCTATGTGAGCACCCCTCAATATATCTCTTACCTTTATAATAAATCAATGAATGTGACCCTGAAAGTAGTGGGTGAAATAAAGCCCAATTCTACTTTGGATGCAAAAATCCTTGGTAAGGATGAAGATACCGGGTTTACAGGTTGGAGACCATGGGGAAATGGAACAAGTGCATTTCCGACAGTTCCTAATGACTTTTATTATTCAGGGTGGATTTATAACGACGGTCCATGGAACAGCTTTTTGTCATTGAGAAAGACCTCCCTTGTGAAGATTGTAGTTCCCGGATACGAAGACAAGCCCTCATGGCAAACCCCTATTAATACGAAATACAACGAGACCTATTATAATGAAAAAAATAAAGGAAACAGAAGTTATAAGATTAGCAATATTGGCGCCGATGATTTGGCTGACGGTGAATATTCGGTAAAAAGTAATGGAAATGAACATATTTTTACTATTCCGTTATATACCCGTGCCAAAGAGCTTGTGACAAAAACAGGCTTTACAGGAAATAATCCATATTCGGCCTATCCCCGAAAAGAGAGAATCAAGTTTACCATACAGGTGAAAGACGATGTCACAGGTACCTATGTTCCCAAGACAGCTTATTTGGATATGATACAAGTACGTCGTATTGAGAATCCGAAAGGCGTATGGCGCAGTGCGGGTAATAGTGATAATTTTCATGTGACGCTTATGCGTCTGCCTTATGACGATGCCGAAGATTTTAAGCCGTTCAATTCCGAAGGAGCATGGAGTGCTACTATTGTTGAGGGAGGAGACGATTTCATTACGTTGCGTTCTACTGTAGAAGGAAGTGGAAGTGACAATGCGCAACAGACAGGTGTGAAAAGTATAGAAGGAGCAGGTGAGCATCCGATAGATTTCTGGATTGATTTTAAGGGTACAATTGCAGAAAACTCTACTCCCCGTTGCGCTATCGTACGTGTGCGCTATCACAATTACACTTGCGAACATGATATTTATGTACGTCAAGGTTATGCTCCTATCACTATTGACGGGAATGCGGAAAGTGATAAAAACCCGGCATGGGCATCATATAATGTTTATTGTTTTGATGCAAATAATGCTCCGGTTTATACAAAGTCACCTTTGGAAGAAGGATCATTGTTCCGTCGTGGAAACCGTACAGCTATTCTCGCTTCCAATAATGACAGACCCGGGTTTACTTTTGGTTTAGGGCCGTCAGGTAGTTTCGATGTTCTTGAACTGGGAGCGACTACACCCTCTCAAAAGACCTGGTCGCAACTGGCACCGTCAGCAGATGATGTAAAGAGTCGTTTTGCAAGTTGGTCCATTGCGGGAGATCATGAACGTATTGCTACAATCGAAGATTTTTATACCTTGGAATCTACTTCGATTCATAGTAACATTGGTAAAGCTTACGGTGTTCTTTATGGAGACGGTGCAACCGAGACACAGAAGTCAGTGGAAGTAGCATTGGGATATGATCATAATGAAGACCCGACCAATTCGAAGAAAGGTATGCGCGGATGTTTCGTCTTCAATATAAATAATAGCCATAATATATTTTTCCCTATTGGTAAATCCGGTTATGGACGTCGTAAAGGGATGACAAGTAACGGAGAAAAAGTAGGTGCACTGCGTTATGCCCAACGTACCGATTACTATAATAACGACGGTACCGGGAATATTCAGTATGTTCCGCTGTTCTATGACCTGTTTGAACGTCCGGGAGCCATATATCAATGTCGGAACCGTCTGAGTAGTACCGGTAGTGATGTGAGAAAATCGAGTGCGTTTGATATAAACTATTTCACTATGGGTTTCGAAGGGTTTGAGAATGGTGCATCAAATAATAGTGATGGCAGTGACAGTGATGCATGCTTCATACGGACGGTGAAGTATTAGAGAATTACCCCACGGCATATTCTAGCTATAGATTTTGGCTGGTAAGTAAAAAAGAAAACATTTTTTTCTTGTTTCTTATTTATTATTTTGCCTATCTTTGCAGCAGGAATTATTTCATTGCCTAAGTAGCAATGGAAAAAGTGGGGTAAAAAAATATGATCATTAGCAAAAATGACGATCGAAATGTTCTGCCAACAGATGTGATTGGCAGAAGCGTAGCGCACTCTAAACGCTGGTTAGTCGCCATTGTGCGTATCCATCATGAGAAAAAGACAAGTGAGCGCCTCACTAAAATGGGCGTTGAAAATTTCCTTCCTATCCAACAAGAAGTTCATAACTGGAGTGACCGTCGCAAGGTTGTCGACAGAGTCATCCTTCCAATGATGATCTTCGTCCACGTTGATCCACAAGAACAAAAAGAAGTTCTGACCTTATCCGCTATCAGCCGCTACATGGTACTACGTGGGGAGAGTACTCCGGCTGTAATTCCCGACCAACAAATGTTACGATTCAAATTTATGCTCGACTATTCGGACGAAACGATTTGTATGAGCACATCGCCATTAGCGCCGGGAGAAAAAATACGTGTAATAAAGGGGCCATTGGCAGGACTGGAAGGGGAACTGGTAGATATGAATGGGAAATCAAAAGTCGCCGTCCGACTGACAATGTTGGGATGTGCGTGTGTAGATATACCGGCAGGATGTGTGGAGCCGGTTTAGTACTTTCGATTGAATTTAAAAATTCAGATTAATCAATGAAAATGCAAAAACTAATGGGTGCGCTCATCCTCATATTGATGTTGGGCGCTACACCTGTGACTGCTCAAAATATGAGCGACTCTCAAGTATTGGAATATGTCAAAGAGGGGATTAGACAAGGGAAAGAACAAAAGCAGCTGGCCTCCGAGTTAGCCCGCAAGGGTGTAACCAAGGAGCAGGCCCTGCGTGTGAAGCAGCTCTATGAGCAGCAGAACAACGTGAACGCTTCCAACGCCACAGGTACGGATATCAACGAATCCCGCCTTCGTGAAGAGATGAAGGAGAACACCTCGGATATGTTGGAGGACCACCCTAGTACCCAAGACCTCGCACGCGGTAATCAGGTCTTCGGACGTAACATCTTCAACACCCGTAATCTGACCTTCGAACCCAGTGTCAATATCGCCACCCCCTTGAATTACCGCCTTGGCCCCGGTGACGAAGTGATAATCGATATCTGGGGGGCGAGCCAGAATACTATCCGCCAGCAGATCTCTCCCGACGGCACTATCAATATCCAGAAGATAGGCCCCGTCAACCTGAACGGACTTACGATCGCTGAAGCGAACGACTATCTCAAGAAGACATTAAACAAGATCTATAACGGTCTTAATAATACGAACGACCCGACCTCTGACATCCGTCTGACACTCGGCAGCATCCGTACTATCCAGATCAATGTCATGGGTGAAGTGGTCCAGCCGGGCACCTACTCCCTTTCCTCCTTTGCCACTGTCTTTCACGCGCTTTACCGTGCGGGAGGTGTGAGTGACATCGGCAGCCTGCGCAATGTCCAACTGGTCCGTAACGGCAGGAACATCGCTACAATCGACGTCTACCAGTTTATCATGAAAGGTAACATTCAGGACGATATCCGTCTTCAGGAAGGCGACGTTGTGATAGTTCCCGCTTATGAGGTACTGGTCAAGATCGACGGCAAGGTGAAACGTCCGATGCGTTTTGAGATGAAAAAGGACGAGAACCTTTCCACGCTTATCAGCTATGCCGGCGGCTTTGAAGCCGACGCCTACACCCGTTCTTTGCGTGTGGTCCGCCAGAACGGTCAGGAATATGAAGTCAACACGGTCAAGGACATGGATTACAGTGTCTATAAGATGCGCAACGGCGATGTTGTGACGGCCGAAGCTATCCTTAACCGCTTCATCAACAAGCTTGAAATCCGCGGTGCGGTCTATCGTCCCGGTATCTACGAACTGAACGGCAGGCTGAATACCGTCCGCGAACTGGTCAACGAATCCCAGGGCCTTACCGGTGATGCGTTCCTGAACCGTGCCGTCCTTTACCGTCAGCGTGAGGACCTGACTTCCGAAGTAATCCCTCTGGATATCAAGTCTATCATGGAGGGTACTTCCCCTAATCTTCCCCTGATGAAGAATGACATTCTTTATATTCCCAGCATTCATGACCTGGAGGACAGGGGTGATGTGGTCATCCACGGTGAAGTGGCTCAGCCTGACTCGTATCCTTATGCGGATAACATGACCCTTGAGGACTTGATCATCCAGGCAGGCGGTCTGCGTGAAGCCGCTTCCGTAGTCCGTGTTGATGTATCCCGCAGAATAAAGAACCCGTATAGTACAGTTGATAATGATACTATCGGTCAGATGTATACGTTTGCCTTAAAGGACGGTTTTGTAGTTGACGGTCGCCCCGGCTTTGTCCTTCAGCCCTACGATGAGGTTTATGTTCGTCGCAGCCCCGGTTATCAACCTCAACAGAATGTTTCAGTCGAAGGAGAAATACTTTTTGGCGGTTCCTATGCGATGACCAGCAGGGAGGAACGTCTTTCAGACTTGATCAACAAAGCCGGCGGAGCCACCAACTACGCTTATCTTCGTGGTGCGAAGCTTACCCGTGTAGCCAATGCGAGTGAGAAGAAACGTATGGGTGATGTAATCCGTTTGATGAGCCGTCAGTTGGGTGAGGCTATGCTTGATTCCCTGGGTGTCCGTGTGGAGGATACGTTTACGGTCGGTATCGATTTGGAGAAGGCGTTGGCCAATCCCGGAAGTACGGCAGATATTGTGTTGCGTGAGGGTGATGTAGTCTCTATTCCGAAGAATAATAATACAGTAACAATCAATGGTGCCGTCATGGTTCCGAATACTGTTTCTTATATGAAAGGCAAGGATGTAGACTACTACCTGAATCAGGCGGGAGGTTATTCAGAGAATGCGAAGAAGAGTAAGAAGTTCATTGTTTATATGAATGGTCAGGTGACTAAGGTGAAGGGTAGTGGCAAGAAACAGATTGAACCCGGTTGTGAGATAATTGTTCCTAGTAAAGTGAAGAAACGGACTAATATGGGTGATATATTGGGCTATGCCACCTCTTTTAGTTCATTGGGGTTGATGATTGCTTCTATAGCCAATTTAATTAAGAAATAACGACTATATCTTAACTCACTATGATAGAACAGACACCAGAAAAAGACATAAAGCAGAAACAGAATAATCATAATGATGAAGAAATCGAAATCGATTTAATAGGTATTCTTCGTAAGATTATAGGCATTCGTAAGACAATTTACAAAGCTGCCGGCATCGGTTTGGTAGTTGGTATTATTGTCGCAATAAGTATTCCCAAACAATATACGGTTGGAGTTACTCTTTCTCCTGAAATGGGAGGTTCTAAAGGCGGTGGTTTATCCGGTTTAGCCGCTTCTTTTTTGGGAAGTGGAGTTTCTATGAATGAAGGTACTGATGCCTTGAATGCTTCTTTGTCTGCTGATATTGTGTCTTCTACTCCTTTTTTGTTGGAACTTTCCACTATGAAAATTCCAGCATTGGAAGGTGAAACTATGACCTTAAGTGTTTATTTGGATGAAGAGTCTTCTCCTTGGTGGAGTTATGTAATCGGACTTCCGGGTATGGTAATTGGTGGGGTAAAATCATTATTTACTGAAGAAGAGTCTGAATCAGTACCTTCAGATAAGGCAAATCTGGGTACAATCGAATTATCCAAGAAAGAATCGGAAAAGATTGAAGCACTCAAGAAAAAGATTCTTGCTTCTGTGGACAAGAAAACTTCAATGACTACAGTTTCCGTGACTTTACAGAATCCCAAGGTTGCCGCAGTAGTAGCTGATTCTGTCGTAAGGAAATTGCAGGAATATATCATAGATTATCGTACTACCAAAGCAAAAGAAGATTGTCTTTATTTGGAGAGATTGTTTAAAGAGCGTCAGCAGGAATATTACGATGCCCAGAAGAAATATGCTGACTATATGGATTCTCATGATAATATAATTTTGCAAAGTGTTCGTGCCGAACAGGAACGCTTGCAGAATGACATGAGTCTTGCCTATCAAGTCTATAGTCAGGTTGCTAATCAACTTCAGGTGGCCAGAGCCAAAGTTCAGGAAGAAAAGCCTGTCTTTGCTGTTGTAGAGCCTGCGGTTATCCCATTATATCCTTCGGGAACCAGTAGAAAAATATATGTTTTAGCTTCTATTTTCCTATCAGTTTGTATTGTTATCTCTTGGAAGTTATTAGGAGAAGATATTTTGAATAAATTCAAAGAAATTTGTGCCTAAAATCAATATTTAATGTGATATGGTATCAACAACCAGTCAAATAAATAAAGTTGTAGAGTTTATTGCAGTATTGGGAGATTTGATCATTCTGAACTTGTGTTTATTCTTTCTCCTTTTCTTTTGGGAAGAAACATTTGTATCTTTACCTTTTTCCTGCAGAGTTTCATGGATGATGACTTCGTTAAGTCTCTGTTATTTGGCATGCTCGGCGTCCCGCGGTAGAGCATGGAATAGCCGGGCGATTCGTGCTGATCAGCTTGTGGTACGTGTGCTGAAGAATATTATCATCTTTTCGGTTTTTTGGGCATGTATCATGGCTTTTAGTGGAATCTCCATAATATCTCCTCTATTTTTTATTATCTATTTTTTTATCCTTTTTGTCGTATTAAGTGTTTACCGCATTATTATCCGTCGTTTGCTGATTGATTATTGTGCGAAAGGTAAACATAAAAGCTATGCTGTTTTTATCGGTGGAGGAGATAATATGCATACATTGTATGAGGAAATGGAAAGTTCTTTGGCCGCCATTTATGAAGTTGTTGGTTATTTTGATGTTACTCCGAATGAGACTTTCTCCTCTAAATGCCGTTATCTTGGTAACCCGGACAATTTTGCCGGTTTCATGTCCGGAAAAACATCCGTAAAACATGTATTCTGTTCTTTGGCAATGGATGAGGGACATTATAATGTTCCTATTATAAACTATTGCGAGAACCATTTGCTTTATTTTCATGGTGTTCCCAATGTTTGTAAGGGATTTCCTCAACGTATCTGGCATAGTATGATAGGTAATATGCCAATTTTGAATTTGAGATATGAACCTTTAAGTAAAGTAGAGAATCGTTTTTTGAAACGGCTATTTGATATTGTGTTATCCGGTATTTTTTTGGTTACTGTTTTTCCTGTTATTTATCTAATTGTGGGAACTATCATAAAATTGACTTCTCCCGGCCCTGTATTCTTCAAACAAATGAGGACAGGATTGAATGGCAGAGAATTCAAATGCTATAAATTTCGCTCTATGAGAGTAAATGATGAAGCGGACAAAAAACAGGCAACAGTTGATGATCCCCGAAAAACTAAATTTGGAAATTTCCTTCGACGTTCTAATATAGATGAACTTCCACAATTTATTAATGTCTTTAAAGGTGAGATGTCTATAGTTGGACCTCGTCCTCACATGTTGGCTCACACAGAGACTTATGCTCGATTGATTGATAAATATATGGTACGTCATTTTATCAAACCTGGTGTGACAGGTTGGGCGCAGACACATGGTTTTCGTGGTGAAACGAAAGAACTATCCCAAATGGAAGGCCGTGTTCAGTCTGATATCTGGTATATGGAACATTGGACAATATTACTGGATTTATACATTATTTATAAGACTATAGTGAATGTGATTGTGGGAGAGAAAAATGCATATTAGGGGGAGAGAAGTATATGCTTTATATTATTCAATAAAAAGGGGAGATATTTATAAGTGTTTTGTATCGTATATAACAAATCTATAAATAATATTTTATGTTCAAGATTCTAGATTGTACATTAAGAGATGGTGGATATTATACCAATTGGGATTTTTCACCAGAAGTAATAGACGCTTATATTCAGGCTATGAACCAACTTCCCATTGATTATTTGGAAATTGGCTATCGTAATATCCCTTCTAAGGTATATCTTGGAAAATTGGGCTATTCACCCGTTTCAGTTTTGAGACATTTACGTGCGATGTGTGCAAAAAAACTCGTTGTAATGTTAAATGAGAAAGATGTTCGATCTACGAATTTGAAATATCTTCTTATACCAATTCAAGGCTTAGTTGACATGGTGCGGATTGCTATTGATCCTAATAACTTCGATAGGGCACTTACATTAGCTCAAGAGATAAAATCTATGGGATTTGAAGTCGGGTTTAATGTGATGTATATGTCTAAATGGCATGAATATAAAAATTTTCTTAGTAAACTTAATAAATTAGATAGTATAGTAGATTTATTTTGTATGGTTGATTCTTTTGGGGGAGTTACTCCAAAAGATGTTAAGGAAATTTTTCAAATAGTCAAAAGTAACACATCCTGTCCTATAGGATTTCATGGACATAACAATCTTCAAATGGGATTAATTAATACTTTAACCGCAATTGATTGCGGTATTGATTATGTCGATGCAACTATTCTTGGTATGGGACGTGGTGCAGGAAATCTCAATATGGAATTGCTTCTTACTTGTCTTAATAAAAGAGGGCTTGATGTTGATTTCAATGTTCTTGGTGATGTTATCACAGCATTTCAGCCTTTATATGAACAGTATAAGTGGGGAACCAATCTTCCTTATATGATTTCAGGTGCTAATTCTATTCCTCAGAAAGAAGTAATGGAGTGGGCTACCAATAGAACATATAGCTTTAATAGTATTGTTAGAGCTTTAAACAATAAAAAGAATAATGTAAAAGACAATGCGCGCTATCCATTACTACAGGCTCAAACAGTATCTAAAGTCTTGATTGTTGGAGGAGGGAATTCTAACACTGAACACTTTGATGCTATAAGAGAATATATTCTATTGAACCCTAATATGCCCCTCATTTTTGTAACATCTCGTTATGCTTCTTACTATAACGACTTACCTAACCAAAAGTTATACTGCTTAGTGGGTAATGAAGCAAAAAGATTGAGATGTAATATATCAGAAAAAGACTTTAATGGAATTTGTATTTTGGCCCCTTATCCTCGATTGATGGGTACTGAAGTTCCAAAGTTTGCAGAGGAATCTACTTTTGAATTGCCAAAGATAACATTTACGGCTTCATTTCCGGATTCTTGTACTACTGTTGCATTACAAACAGCTTTGTTGTTGGGTGTGAAAGAAACATATGTAGTTGGATATGACGGATATAAAGGAGAAGTTCTTTCTGAAAAAGAAATGGAGCTTTCTAATGAGAATAAAATCCTTTTTGAAGAGTTCAAAAGGGTAGGTTGTCATGAAATAGTTTCATTGACCCCGTCCTTATATAAAAGTCTTACTGTAAAATCTGTCTATCAATATCTGTAAATATGGATAAAATATCATTTTTTTTACCTACCCGTAAAGGTAGTGAACGAGTAAAAAATAAAAATACACGTCCGTTTGCTGGCATAAAGGGGGGGCTTGTTGAAAATAAGATAAAGCAATTGCTTTCTTGTAAAAGAATAGATGAAATAATATTTTCTACGAATGATGAAAATTGTGTGGAGGTGGCAAATAAATTCACTTCAGACAAACGATTGAAAATTATACCTCGTCCTGAAGAACTCTGTTTGAGTTCTACTAATCTTCAGGATTTGATTTGTTATGTGCCAACTATAACTGATGCAGATCATATTTTGTGGGGACATGTAACGACTCCTTTAGCAAGTGCGGATGACTATGATAGAGGTATTGAATTTTACTTATCTAAACTTCATGAAGGTTATGATTCTCTTGTTGGGGTAACTGAGTTAAGAAATTTTTTGTTGACTAAAGAAGGTAAATTGATAAATAATACGTTGGATATTCCTTGGCCTAGAACACAAGATCTAGAACCATTGTATGAGATTAACCATACTATGTTTCTTGCAAAAAGAGAGGTTTATACTGTACAGAAAAACCGTATAGGTCAGAAACCACTACTTCATATTATGGATGAGTTTCACTCTAAGGATATTGATTGGGAGGAAGATTTTACTATTGCTGAGATAATGTATAAATATATAAATAGTAGAACGCTAGCTTCCAATAATGATGTCTTGTTTGCTACCAACAAAAGGTAAGTGTTCATTATATGGTTCTTGATAGTAACTTTTTCAGTTCTATCTTTGCGTTCCTAGTTTTAGTATATTGGATAATGCACATGGTTGGATTTTGTTGTGATTTTCTGTCGTGTAATCAATTTTTATCAATGTCTATTGTATTCAGAAAGGTGTTGAATGTCGCAATTTGGGGACTTTATAGGCTAGAAATGGGATTTTAATGGGACTCAAAATTTAGGGGTAATTTTTTCGGCAAGGCAATTGGTTATACGATGGATGAAAGATTGTATGTTGTTATGTGACTGATGATTAGGTTGAGATTGATAATAACAACACTGAGCGCATGATGAAGTCTGTTTTATCTAGTTAAATATATTGCAGGTGTTTTATGCAAATTAGCAGTGTCCGTAGAAACGGATTGTATTTCTACCAATGAATATTGGAAAATAATTTAATTGTTAATCAAAATATTGCTCACAGTATGGTTATGATGCCGTACACGGTATTATAACCATACTGTGAGTGCTTCTTTATTTATAAAGAAAATGTTTCATAGTATCTTTCTGTATGATATGTTGAAAAAATAGACGTTAACTAGATAAAAATGAATACTACAAAATTATTTTCGAATTTAAATGGAATCAGTTTTAAGGGATTTCCTAATGTGAGATGGAATGTTATTTTTGGTAGATTATCTTTATATTTTCAATGTGAAGAGTTTGATAGAAAAGCTAAATTAGTTAGTATATTAGACTTCTTTTACTCTTTACTTTTTCCAAAAACTCCTAGTTATAATATTGAAAAAAAAAGTACAAAGGGAGTTTTGCTTTTGAATAACTGTTGTGATAGAAAAACTAACATAGATAGGCTGCATATTATCAGTGATTTGATACAGAGTAGAACCATAATCTTAGGAAATAGGCTTCGTAGAAGATTTAATATTATATATACTTTTAATATTCTGTTATACATGCCATTTTGGCTTCTTTCATTTAGAAAACGAGATATCCCCTTTGTACAGAAACTGATTATACTTAATAGATTGGCATACCTATATCAGGTATTTGGCTATATAAAAAAAAATATAGAAATTCATAACTACAGCCTGTTTGTGTCATATTATGATTCACTGACAGAGGATAGCTTTTGGGAAGAACTGTTTCGACTTGAAAAAATAAAAACTGCCTCGTTGCAACATGGACAATTTATTTCATATCGTGAAAACACGGAAATTAATTGTGGAATTGAATTACGTACATTTAAAAGTGATTTTTTATTATGTTGGAATAAATATACAAAAAGAGAAGCTGTGATATCAGGTATTGAAGAATCAAAATTACCGATATTAGGGATTATTGGATACGCAAGTAAAGAACACTGGAATAGATGTATAAAACCCAATAACAATATTTTTGGCGTCGTTATTGGGCATCCAGATTATATAGATGAAAATATTGTTTTAATAAATGCAGCTAATAGTTTATCCAGAGCAAAAGGACTTAAATATTATCTTAAATTACATCCTAATTATAAGGAAGATTTTTTTAAAGATATAGTAGATCAAAGTTATTATTTAGGTAATATTAAAAAGGGAATTAATATGATGGATTATGCAAATATGGTTGATTTTTCAATAGTAGGAGCTTCTTCTGTATTGACAGAGTTAGTGTTTTTAGGTCATGAAGTTATAAGGTATTCGAATCAAAGTATAAGAGATAAATATAGAGATATTAAGGCTGGCCTGACTTTCAGTGAGCCAGAAAAGATTGTAGATGCCTATAATATAGGGAATTTTGAAGTAGATAGTTTATTTGACGATTTGTGCTCCATTCGTGAAGTGAGGGCTGCTTATCAAAGATTTTTCTCTACTTTTGATGCTTGATTTATAGTTAGTTATATATATGTTTAGAGGTAAGATTGAAAGTATTCTACAACATCCTATATTTAAGCGAGCAGCTATATATACTATAACTGATGGTATAACTAAATCTATATCTTTTATAGTATTACCTATTGTATCTTATTTTATTGTACCTTCAGAGTTAGGCGTTACTGCAAACTTTGACGTTCTTCAAAATATTATTGTATTATTAGCAGGTCAAGCCCTTGTTAATTCATTACCATATTTCTATTATAAAAGGACAAAAGGTGAAGTCGCTTTATTGGTTAGCAATTTACTTTTTCTAGTTTCATTAGTTAATGTAATTCTTGCGATAATAATTCCCTTTTGTACTAATATTGTGGAAGAATATCTACATATAGGACTTTCGTTACAGCTACTTACGGTACTGAGTAGCTTTTGTGTATTGGTTAATAATGTAAACTTCATTTTGTATAAAATGGAAGATAATCCTATTGATTTTGCAAAACTGCAAATAGGACAAGTCATTTTATATGTTGGATTACTTGTTGTATTAGTAGTAGGATATAGACAACAAGCGTTGGGGAAGATTTTGAGTAATGTAGTTGCAATATTTGTAATGTCTTTTATCCATCTTTATTTATTATATAAAAGAGGGTATTTAATATTTAAAGTTGATATTAATATTCAAAAGACTTTATGTAAATTTGGGATTCCTCTTTTACCTCATTCTTTATCTTTTTGGATAAAAAGTGGTATGGATAAAGTTATTCTTACAGCATATTGTGGACTTAATGTTAATGGACTTTATTCTATGGCTTTAAGTTTTGGGGCAGTTTATGCTTTATTTAATACGTCTTTCAGTAATGTTTATGTTCCTGAGTTACAAAAAAGGTTATCAAAGATGACTCCTGAAAATGAAAAGAAGGAAAAAATGAATTTAGTAAGATTATCATATAAGATTGGGGGAGCCTTTGTCATATTGTGCTTTTTTGTTATTATCCTATGTTGGGCTATAGTTCATTACGTTTTGAGTGAACAATATACTGCTTCATTCCAATATATACCATGGATAATATTATCATCTACAATATACTCATTTTATGGATTAGTAATTCAATATCCATATACTGTAAAAAAAACATTTGGATTAGGATTAGTAACATTTTCGGGTAGTGTTCTTCAGTTATTGTTAACATTTGTACTGGTGAAAACAATAGGGGCTGATGGCATAAAATACAGTCTAGTTTTAGGTTCTTTAGTTATAATGTTGAGTGTTTGGTGGTATAGCAATAAAGTTTATCCTATGCCATGGTTCTCGCGTCTATAAAATAATGAATCTATGACTTTTTGATGTTAGACAAATTGTTAGAATATAATACAAGTGTAATTTAATCAGAAGCCTAATGAATACTTTATTTTTCCCTTATTGTAATATAAAGTATGAAATGTCAATTTGTGTAGTAGTGAGAAATATTGTTGTATGGAAGATAATTTTAGTTGCAAGATAGTATTCTTGACTTTTGCTGATAAACGTTTCATCAATTTATTGAGAAGAACGGAAAAAGAATCAATGGCTTTTCCGTTTGCGAAAAGATATTTTTTGACAGATGAAGATCTGCCAAAAGATTTCATAAGAATGTTATGTCCTCGTTTGTACAGAAGAGGATTTGGATATTGGAGATGGAAGCCGTTTATTGTCAAACAATGTTTAGATTTAATGGAGAATAATGATATTCTTTTATATTGTGATGGTGGTAGTTTTCTTAATGTAAAAGGTATGGATAGATTTAATGAATATATTGGGATATGTCAATCTATCCCAAGTGGAATATTAACGTTTAGCCAACCTTTTTTGGAAAAAGACTATACGAAAGGAGATTTATTGCAGTATTTTAATGTCTATAATGAAGAAAGTATAACTATGAGTTTGCAACTTTGGGCTGGAGCTTTTATGCTGCGAAAATGTAAAGAATCTGTAGAAATGGTCGAACGGTGGCTTGAGGTATCTATTGAGCATCCGGATTTGATGACGGACAAAAAGAGTACATATCCAAATCTTCATGGCTTCTTAGAACATCGTCATGATCAAAGTACTTTTTCTATTCTTGCCAAACAATATGGAGCATATATCTTAAGTTATAAAGAAGGAGCTTTTTGTTTGACAGATAAAAATAGCAATTTGGAAAAATATCCTATTCAACGTAAAAAAATATCAAGAAAAAAGTATGATCGATTTAGACAACTATTGACATGGCCTTACCGATATGCTGTAGGAACGTGGCTTATTATTACAAAAGGATTTTATTTTCATTGGAGTAGAAGCTTTTAAACTCAATATGATATTTTCTAAGAATATTGTTCGTTTATTTTTTTTTGATTAGTTTTCGTTTGTTGGAGGCTAGAGAATATACATTAGTTTTTTTATATGCCTTAATAGAGCTTTGTAAACAAGCGGAAATCGGATGCCGAGTGTTTTTTCTGTAAGTATATGATGGGGATCAGGAAATTTCTAACGGGGTATGAGACCCTTGTTTACAGTGATGATGAGTCTAACGAATTAGTAAAAACAATTTAAAATTTGTTTGTTCGGAACAAATGACAAACGTCAATATACACTTATTTGAAAGGTGTATACTATGTTTTGAACGCTTACGATATTTTACTTCAATATAGGAATAATGAAACCACTTGTATCTGTTATAACTGTATCATATAATGCTGTTTCTGTTATTGAACGGACGATTCTATCCGTTATTGGTCAAAACTACTTAAACTTAGAATATATTATAATTGACGGAGGGAGTGTCGATGGAACTATTGATATTATAAAGAATTATCAGGATCAAATATCATATTGGATTAGTGAATCTGACGGAGGTATCTATGATGCGATGAACAAAGGACTTTTGCAATCAAAAGGTAAGTGGATTAACTTTATGAATGCTGGAGATACTTTTTCTGATATGTTTGTATTAGATAACATTTTCTCAGAGGAAATAAATGAAAATGTGGGAATAGTATATGGAAATACTGCTCTATTTAAAAATGGAGTTTTTGTTGAATCTTTTGAGAACAAGCCATTTTGGTTATCACTTATGCCATTCCGCGGTAAGGGAATTTGTCATCAAAGTATGTTTGTGAAATCTGACTTAGCAAAACGAATGATGTTTGATACTTCATATCGTATTTGTAGTGATTATGATATGTGTTACAAAATATATAAAAAAGGATATGAGTTTTTATTTGTTGATATTGTAATTTCACATTACGATGTTACTGGCGTCTCTTGTAACAATCCAATGTTAGCATTGGAGGAGAATGCTCGAATCTTGAAATGCAGGAATAATATCCTATATATGCTGTTTTATTTCTATTGTTGGTTGAAAAATAAAAGACAATGATTCCTAAAATTATTCATTATTGTTGGTTTGGAAATGCTCCTTTACCTTCAACTGCTCATAAATGTCTAGAGTCATGGAAAAAATATCTCCCTGAATATGAGATTATATTATGGAATGAGGAGAACTCACCAATGAAAATACCATTTGTAAGGGATGCTTATAAAGCTAAAAAATATGCTTTTGTTGCTGATTATGTGAGAATATGGGCTGTTTATACTTATGGAGGTATATATATGGACACAGACATGTTGGTTATCAGGCCAATGGGGGAATTATTAGAAAAAATTGAGTTGTTTTTTGGGTATGAAGATTCAAAGGGAAAATACATAAATGCGGCCATTTTTGGAGCTGTTAAGAATGCTCGTTTTATATCTGATATTTTGTTTAAATATAACAATACGCAATTTTCTTTGGATAAAATTTATCAGATAACAATACCTAATATTATTACAGAAATATATGAGACGAAGAATTTGTATCAAGATGAGGTACTAATTTTCAATTATGAATATTTTTATCCATTACCACAGAAAAAGAGACGAGATTGTAATTTTATGAAATATGCTACATCGCATACTTATGCTATTCATTTATGGGACGCAAGTTGGTTAACACTAAAAGAACGAATATTCTATCATCTGAAAAGATTTTATTTTGGAAAATATAGAAATAAATAAGATAGAGAAATTTATTTTATTCTTAGCTATATTAACCCCAGCTATGCCCAAACTTCAGTTTGTAGATGGGATTACTATATATTTGCTTGAAATCGTTTTATTGCTTTATTTTCCAATTGGCTGGAAGAATATTCGATTAAAATATCAGAAGACTCTGTTGGCTATTTGGCTTATAATGTTGTTGAGCACAATTTATTCGCAGTTATATTGTTTAGATATTGGTGGTATATTACGCTGTATAAAAGGTTTGTTGTATATTCCATTAGGATATATTATGTGTAAATATGTGTTGAATAATCGTCCTAATATAAGAATTGTTTTTTATGTATTTATCCTTGCTACAATATGCAATGTACTAAATCTGTTATATAATGGTTTAGATTTAGCTAATATGGGAACACTTGTTTGGGATAATAAGTTAATAGGTGCAGGACTAAGTAACCGTTTTTGGGATATTAAAACAATGAGTCTAGGAACAATTCCAGGAGGAGCTCATGGTATTTGGGGAAACTATTGTGTTCTTGTATTTACTGTATGTTTATGTTGCAGAGTTAAACATGAGATAAATTTTTCACTTTTCTTAGTTGTCACATTTTGTCTTTTACTTAATAGTGCATTGTCGGTGAGCCGTGAGTCTTTAATTTCGTTATTGTTTACGTTATTAGCTTTATTGTATACAGGAACTCATATTCATGGATTAAAAATTAAAGTTCATCGTTTTGTCTTATATAGTGCTATTGTTTTATTGACTGTTTTTTTTCTTCTTATATATTATTTTGCTGATTATTTTCAAGTAATAAATAAGGTGCTATATACATTTAAAGCCATAGAAGAATCAGGAGAAGAATCAAATATAATGTTACGTGTCAATGCTTGGAAAGTTTATTTTGAATCTTTGTCTTTATTTCCATCGAAAATATTAACAGGATATGGCTTCAATTTGGATAATTATAATAGTTACTTAGATTTTGCATATCGTGCCTATAAAGATGCATTTGTTCCTTTACCAGAGAGTTTCTTTGTTCAATTATTTTGTTTCGGGGGAATTTTTTGCCTTATAAAAGGACTAAAGTTATGGAGGGAAATATTCTTTATTTTAAAATCGATAAAATTGCGAATGGAAAGAAATATCTATTTAGGTTATTTTGTGGGATTTCTTATAGTGAATATGTTTTCAGGTGCTTCTTTACTTAGTGATATGCTTTATTGTCAAATGATTCTTTTTTGGGGATATTTGTTGGCTTGTCAAAAAATAAATAACTAATAATGAATATTTTATATATAACAGTTAGAAGTGATTTTGGAGGTGGTCCCAAACATATAAATGAATTGTTAGATTTGTCTTCAAATGGCTATAATATATATATGGCTTCTCCTCTAGGTGAGCCATATGGAAATTTATGGAAAAAAGATATTCGTATTAAAGGTTTTCATATACTTCCATATAGGTCATTCTCCTTTTTTAGACTCTTTTCTTTAATGAAGTTTATTAAGACTAATAATATTGAAGTTGTACACTCTCATGGGAAAGGTGCAGGTATTTATTCACGGTTATGTAAATTGTTTAATCCTTCATTGAAAGTTGTTCATACATTTCATGGGGTAGCAAGTAGTTCTACGACTCACTTAAGAGGATTTATTAGTAATACCGTTGAATATTGCTTAGGGAATCTTACTGATTGTTTTATTTGTGTTTCAGAAGGGGAAAGAAAAATAGTTATAGAGAAAAAGCTTGTTAATGTGAATAAAGTTTTTGTTGTTTATAACGGAATAGAGGATAAGGGGAGAAAAAATATCCAAAATGTTTCAAAGAAAATCTTTAAAATTGTTTCTTTGTCTCGTTTTGATTATGCTAAAAATATGTCTTTAGCTTATGATATTGCTTGTGCTTTTAAAGATAATCCAAATATACATTTTATATGGGTTGGCGATGGACCAGATTATGCATATTTAAAGAAAAAGGCAGAATCAGACCTCGTGAATATTGATTTTGTTGGTTTTTCACATGAACCTATGAAATATTTGAAATCTTCAGATTTGTATTTATCAACATCTCGATTTGAGGGTTTACCATATGGACTAATTGAAGCCTCTTCTGTAGGATTGCCAATTGTTGCAACAAATGTAATTGGCAATAATGAGGTTTGTGTTGACAAGGTAAATGGTTTTTTATATACCCAAATAGAAGACTCTATAAAAGCAATAAATATGTTGTATAATGATTCTCATTTAGTAAAATGCATGGGTGAAAATAGTAGGAAAATTTATGAAGAAAAATTCCAAATAGAAAAGATGATATCTTCCATTGTAGATACATATACTCAGGTTTTGAATCAATAGATTATAGTTTATAAATTAGAAAAAGATTGCTATCATTCGAAATAATTGATAAGCATTAGTCTTTCAGATAAAGTTGTTTGTGAATATATTATATTTTGATATCTAATGAAAGATAGTGAAAAAAAGGGGAAAAAAGTACTTCATATCTCTAAGTATTATTACCCATATCTTGGTGGTACTGAATCTGTATGTCAGGATATTGTGGAAGGGTTAGAGGGGTATAATAACCGGGTTATATGTTTTAATGATTCCAATCGGACTATTTGCAGTGAAATAAACGGTATAGAGGTTTTGCGAATCGGGTGTTTTATGAAAGTAGCAAGCCAATCATTTTCTTTTCTTTATTATTCCTATTTAAAAAGAAATATCCAATCTTGGCAGCCTGATATTATTCATTTTCATCATCCTAATCCTTTTGTTGCATTTCTATTGATTAGATTAATTCCTGCCAGTACGAAGTTAATCGTTCATTGGCATTTGGATATTACGAAACAGAAATATATTTATCCATTGGTGAGAGGGAATGAACGTAAGTTGTTAGAACGTGCGGACAGTATTATTGTAACAAGTCCCAAGTATAGGGATGCTTCATTACCATTAAAACCTTTTTTACAGAAAGTAAAAGTTGTGGCTAATGGAATAAATATTCATCGCCTTGACTTACAAGATAACGATGAGATGATAATAAAAGATATTCGTAAAAAATATCATAATAAAAAGCTGATCTTTTTTATCGGACGTCATGTGGAGTATAAGGGACTAAGGTACCTGATTGAAGCAGAGAAATATATTACTACAGATTGTCATATTGTTATAGCTGGACAAGGTCCTTTGACTGAGGAGTTAAAAGCTAAGGCAAATTTGGAACGCGTCAGTTTTGTGGGACGTTTAAGTAACGATGAGTTACGATGTTATCTTCATGCAGCAGATGTATTTGCTTTTCCTTCTATTACCAAAAATGAGGCTTTTGGACTTGCGCTTGCCGAAGCAATGTATTGTAGATGCCCTGCTGTTACTTTTCATATTGAAGGATCGGGGGTTAATTGGGTTTCATTAAATGGTGTAACGGGAATTGAGGTTAATAATTCGGACAGTAAGGAGTATGCCGCGGCCATAGATACACTATTGAAAGATGATTCTTTGAGAAAGCAATATGCGGATGCTGCAAGGAAAAGGGTGATAGAATACTTTACGATAGAAAAAGAACAGGAAGCAGCGAATGAGCTTTATAGACTATTGTAATTTTTATTTTTTCTAATGGTTGAATTTTGAGGACCGGTGGGTATAAAATGATTGTACGCCTGGTGATTATATAATGAATGTTCGTGAGAATGAAAGTGGTATAAAATAAAATGTTGAGATGTAATTAGCACTTAGAGTGTTTGTATGTGAGATGAAGAGAATGTAGGTCCCTAGTTTCATGTTAACGCATGATTCTCCTACATTACATAGATTGGAAAGAGTACGACGGTACCTTTCCGGTCTATAACCCCGGCACCGGGGGGTATCCGGTGTTAATTTCCCACGATATCAACGGTCTGTGAAGATAGTTGATATTTTTAACAAAACAAACAGCTGCGGGAGACAGTATTACACTGCCTCCCGTAGCTGTTTATATATTAGAATACTCCTTTGTGCAGCTAAAGCACGGGCACTCCTTCATCGGATTCAAATCATGGTGCCCCACGATCAACGCTTTCGGAAACTGCCTGCGCAGTTCGCGTAATAGAGCCAGCAGGGAACCCCGTTGTTCAAGCGTTCGAGTATCCTTCGGGCAACAGGCAGCATCCAGTCCTCCTTCGTAGCAGATACCTATCGAGTGGGAGTTGTGGTTACGGCAGTGTGCCCCGACCTTTTCGAGAGGACGGCCACGGTGGATCTCTCCGTCGCGTGTAATGTAGAAATGATAGCCGGTGTCGCGGAATCCCCGGTGGAGGATGTGGTCCAGTCGGCAGGCTTCCGCCGAAAGGGATTTCCCCTCCGGCGTGGCACTGCAATGAATGATAATCAGTGTGATAGTTCTCATCAGCTTACATACAGCTTTGCACTCCGAGCACACCCCCTATGGCGGTGGCGACAGTAATGATAATTTTGAGAACCAGGCTCCATACGGAGCGGCGTGACGATGAATTGCTCATAATTTATTTTTTTAAGGTTAAGAAATTAGACTGACGGATCAGGAGTCACTCCACCGCCGCCCGGGTTGGGATTCGGCGTATTACCGGAACCACCTCCTTCGGTAGTCGGCTTCTGATACTCCGCTTGCTGCTTCAGTTGGCTGTCGAGTTTCAGGTTGGTAGTCGAGAGGTTACCGGTGGCACGTGCTTTGAGGCGCATACCGGTGATATTCTTCTCCAACGAAAAATCCTCCAGCGTTTCGGCTGCCTTACTGCGGATTCCCACGCCGAAAATGGCGAGATCGTCAATTTTCACACTCTTGCCGTCGAGCAGCAATTCCTTGATACAGTCCACCATGTCGGTGAGTACACCTTTGATGACACCGCTCGAATACGGTGAATTGTGTTTCGACATGTGTTCGGCGAGCTTGGCCAGATCGAATGTCTCGTCGCTTACCGCACGGGCGAACCACTTGCCCGCATTCACACCTTTCTTCTGCTGGTTCTGATAGATTTTGTAACGAATCATAACACTATAAATTAAAGGGTTAAACATATTGTCGTGGGGAGCTGTTTCCCTTCCGACGATACAAAGATAACACCCCGTAATCCCGGAAAATCAGTTGTATACAATTGTATGCGGTTGTTGTCGGTTAAGGACAGTAACGGTCGGTTATTCAACGGAAAAGCGTAGGAAATGTGAAGGCTTTTTGTTACATTTGTAGCTAATAATTTAAAACTTATCCATTATGAAAGAATTCACGATACGTGCTTATGGACGCATGGAACTGGCGCAACTTTATTCTCCCGAACTGACCGATATTGCCGCATATCGAAAGATGAAGAAATGGATCGAACGGTGTCCCGGACTTCAGCAACGCCTGTATGATCTGGGCTACCAACCCGAACACCGTTCTTATACACCATTGGAGGTGAGAGTGATTGTGGATGCATTGGGAGAACCTTAGAGGGATTCGCTTTAGGATAACAAAAGCACCGCTTTAAGACGGCTAAAGCATAGCTTTAAGCACTCTAAAGCTATGCTTTACGTCTTACAAGATACAACGTCTTACAACACACACTACTGTGGTTTCGGGTACAGCAGGTACACTTTTCCGGGGGCTCTCTTACGCACGCACACGCGCGCGAGCAATCATATAGTTTCCTTTGCCGTCTACGTGAACCAGATCTCCGTAGTCTACCAGACGTTTCAGCCAGATGAGCGCGGTGTTCTCCTTAATACCCATGACAGCTGCCTGCTCTCGTACCTGTTTGCGGGTAAACGTGGTCCCCAGTTTCATGAAGAAAAAATCACGCTCGACGTTTGCCCGGCGACTGATTTCTGTGGGAGGAAGGAAAGAAAGTATATGCATGGCATGGCAGTAGAGGGGTTCGGCAAGTTGGAGCACCGCTTTGAAATCACTCGGAGTGATCTTGACATCCCAGCGGGTGATGATGCCGTCTTTGATATTGTCATCGGGAATCTCCTTGTCCGGAGTCAGGAGAGGGGTCGAAGATGCCTTGAGTTGATAGGGCTGTGCGCTTTCGAGCGCACGCAATACAGCCACTTCCGCCATGATACGGCATGTGTTGACACCCAGACGGGCCACGAAACTATACATCTCATTCCCGTTGGCTATACCCGAACGGGTGAAAAGGGCAGAGAATAGAGTGTCAAATTCTTGTTTCTGCTCGTCGGTGAGCCGGAGTGTGTGGAGACCGTGTGCCTTCAGTAAGTCCAGTTTCTTTTTCCAATCCAATCCTATGGTGGTGAATATCTCTTCTATGTCTATGTCTCCTGTCGTAAACTGGCTTACCCACTGCCAGATACCGGGCATATAGTAGAACAGTTGGCGGGAGAAAAGCCCGTTTTCCGCCGAAGGGATGAGGGCTTTTACCTGCGCCGGAGTTCCGGAAAGCAGGACGGAGAGGTAGCTTTTTTTAATTTCCCGGTATTCCTGGTCGGTACGGCGGTTGTAAGACAAACGGTCGTGGTCGAATGCTTTGCGCAGGGTGTCGCTCCAGTGTCCGTAATCCGATCCTATGGCGGTGGACAGGGTATCCGCTTCGGACTCACAGATAAATCCTGTTCCGTTGGCGTCCATGATGTTTTGCAGAATGCCGGTGCCGGTATTGTTGCCCGCGATGAGGAACATTTTGTTGGCCGGTATTTGCGGGGCGTCTATTTTAGAACGTTCCTTGCCCATTGCTTCGTAGGCGGCTTTGGCTTTTTTGTAGGCTTTTATTTCTTCGGCCCATTCGGCGCGGAGCTGGTCATGGATAGGATCCACAAGCAGCCGTATGGATGACAGGGCACTTTTTCCGGAAGCAGGGAGAGCTATAATGAAACTTTGCATGCAGGGGGACTGGAGTTTACCGCCATAAGGACACCGTACATACCGTTCCATGCAAGAACCCAGAGCGGTCAGTGCTCCCAATAGCATGACATCGTTCTGTGCGTCGGTACTTCCGTAACTCATAATACGTTGCAGGAGTTCCGGCCAGTCGGCTGCCGGAAAGGTGGGTAGCGGCTGTTTGGGTTCGCTACCCGGCAACAGTTCCTCAGACTCCGGACTCTCGCTATTGTATACCTTATTACGCGCGCACGTGTGTGCGGAAAGTTTTTGCGCTGTACCTGCTGTACCTTTTGTACCTGTCCGGCTGTTTGCAACCTCCTCTTTGCGGACGGTAACTCCTGCCGCTTCGGCGAGATAGAACACCGTGCCCAGATGCATATCCCCATGATTGGCAGTGAGTGCGTTGGAGAATATCCGTTCGGCGTGTTCGCGTTGGTATTTGGCGGAAACCCGGCACAAGCGGTGGAAAAAGTCGCGTCCCTCTTCGCCGCAATCGGTTGCAATGGCGAACGCCAGGTGTACGTATTCGATGTAAGTGGGGGCAATGTCAGCCTTGGCTGTTTCTACTGCCTCCGTGAGGCGGCGTAATGATTCAAGTTCATTCATTTTTTTATAGATTGAGAATTAATAATGTTACGAAATAATGCATCCGGATCGTAATTGAGGAAACAGGCCCTTACGAGGTCTTTTCCCGAACAGTCCACGCCTTTGGAGGCATTTCTGCCAGAATTGTCAGGTTCCGGGCCGTATGCCATTTCGACATACTGCATGGCTTTGTTCATACTTTCCGTGATATTTTGTGCTTCGTCTTCGGGATACAGCGTTCCGGAAGGGACGAAAGCCTTCACTCCCCGGCCGCTCGGACTGACATACGTGAGCACGGGGCAGAGGAAGGGATCATCGAATAGCAGACGGCGCATACTGACGGCTTCGTCGTAGGAGTCGAGGTTGTCCACATCTATCACGACCAGTCCGGAAGGGGATACGAAACACTTGCTGTTGCGGCGTGTGAAGGTGCCGCAGGGTGTCACGTAAGGCAGCAGTGTCGCTTTGGCAGTCCGCATGTCCGGAGCGTTGCGTACCTGAGCGGTCAGGAGTTTGAGATTCTCGTTGCAGGTAATCATTTGGAAGACCTGCTCCACGGAGACTTCGCAGAAGGGGAGGAGCGTGGGAGGAGTAACTATTCGTCCCTGTTCGTTCCTGACAGGAGCGATAGGTGGCATGAAATATGACATTCTGTACTGGTTTGGCATAATCTTTGTTGTTTACGGGTCAAAAACTTTTCTTCGTTCAAAACGTGCTTGATTTTCAAAACACGACGTGAAACTACGAAAAACAAAAAAATAGACGGTTCTGATATGTCAGAACCAATGTGAAAATAAATAACATACTAAGGTGTATTTTTAACAACTAATAGATATTGAACATGAAAAAGAACTTCAAACACGTCCTTCTAGGTACTTTTATCGATGAATCGCTTAAATGCGCAAACTTGACAATGACTCACTTATGCAAAGAAACCGGTATGGGAAAAGCCAGCTATGAGAATATAAAAAAGGGGAGGATATGAAACTGCACTACTACGAATCCATTCTGAACTTCTATTGTGACAGTCTGACAGAAGAGGAGCTGCTGGAGAAGATACGCGAATGGACACTGCGGTATCTCTGGTATAGAAAGAAGCGCGAGGAGGAGGAGGGAAACGAGAATACCCGTGTGCGATAACGAAAACACAAAAAATAATGTTTGATTATACATAAAAAATACGGGGAATGCTTCGTAGTTCACAAATAATGATTAAATTTGCCGCGATTTGTAATGTTGAGTTTGCAAAATGACGAATAATACTATAAAGCATCTAGGTATTGTGGAAAACATACAGGGTTCTCATCTGTCGGTGAGGATCGTTCAGACATCGGCTTGCGCGGCTTGCAGCGTGAAGGGACACTGTTCCTCGGCAGACAGCAAGGACAAAATCATAGATATAATTGATACTGCTGCGGCTTCCTACCAGGTGGGGGAAAACGTAATGGTGGTCGGCGAAACGTCGATGGGAATGCAGGCGGTGGCCTTGGCATTCATTATCCCTTTCGTTCTTTTAATTTTTACATTGTTCCTTTTTATGGCACTGATAGAGAATGAACTGTATGCGGCACTTCTTTCTCTGGCTGTCCTTGTGCCTTATTACTACATTTTGTGGCTCAATAAAACGCGACTGAAACAAAAATTTTCATTTACTATAAAACCAATAAATAACTAAGAACATTATGAATTTGATTCTGATTGCAGTGATTTCATTGGGAGCGATAGCGCTCGTGCTGGCCGCTATTCTTTATGTGGCTTCCAAGAAATTTGCCGTGTATGAAGATCCGCGGATTGCCCAGGTAGGGGAAGTGTTGCCCCAGGCAAATTGTGGTGGATGTGGCTATCCGGGTTGTAGCGGTTTTGCCGACGCTTGCGTCAAAGCCGGCTCGCTGGATGGAAAATTCTGCCCCGTAGGCGGACAACCTGTCATGGCTAAAATTGCTGATATCCTCGGACTGGCAGCCGGAGAGGCTGAACCGATGGTAGCAGTGGTGAGATGTAACGGAACGTGTGCCAACCGTCCGCGTATTAATCAATACGACGGTGCTAAGAGTTGTGCTATTGCCGCTTCGCTGTATGGCGGAGAGACGGGTTGTAGCTACGGCTGTCTGGGTTGTGGCGACTGTGTGGCTGCCTGCCAGTTTGACGCTATCCACATGAACCCGGAAACGGGACTTCCGGAAGTCGACGAGGCGAAATGTACCGCTTGCGGCGCCTGTGTGAAGGCTTGCCCGAAGGCGATCATTGAAATCCGTCCGCAAGGCAAGAAGTCGCGCCGCGTGTATGTCTCTTGTGTGAATAAAGACAAGGGCGCTGTGGCACGCAAGGCTTGCACGGTGAGCTGTATCGGTTGCGGAAAGTGCGTGAAGACGTGTCCGTTCGAAGCTATCACGCTGGAGAACAACTTGGCTTACATCGATCCTGACAAGTGTAAATCTTGCCGGAAGTGCGTGGAAGTATGTCCGCAGAATACCATTATCGAGTTGAACTTCCCGCCGCGCAAACCGAAGGAAGAAGCTCCGGCTGCTCCGAAAGAAACGGTTACTCCAAAAGAAACGGCTGAGGCTCCGAAAGTAACAGAATAATAACAGAATAAAATACAGAATTGTATGTTAAAGACATTTTCAATTGGTGGAGTTCATCCACACGAAAATAAATTGTCGGCACATCAACCTATCATTACGGCGGAAGTTCCTGCGAAAGCGGTTATTCTGCTGGGCCAGCATATTGGCGCACCTGCCAAACCGGTTGTTGCGAAAGGGGATGTGGTAAAGGTAGGCACACGGATTGCCGAACCTGCCGGCTTTGTTTCGGCAGCAATTCATTCTTCGGTCAGTGGTAAAGTGGCGAAGATTGATACGATAGTCGATGCCAGCGGTTATGCGAAACCTGCTATTTTCATTGATGTGGAAGGTGACGAATGGGAAGAAACAATCGACCGCAGCAAGACACTGGTGAAAGAATGCGATCTTTCGGCGGAAGAAATTGTGAAGAAGATTGCCGATGCCGGTATCGTAGGTCTGGGCGGTGCTTGTTTCCCTACACAGGTGAAGCTGTGTCCTCCTCCTTCTTTCAAGGCGGAATGCGTGATTATCAATGCGGTGGAATGTGAACCGTATCTGACTGCCGATCATCAGCTGATGCTGGAACACGCGGAAGAAATCATGGTAGGCGTGTCTATCCTGATGAAAGCCGTGAAAGTGAATAAAGCGTTTATCGGAATCGAGAACAATAAGCCGGATGCAATTCAGTTGATGACGAAGGTAGCTTCCAGTTATGCGGGTATCGAAGTGGTGCCTTTGAAGGTGAAATATCCGCAGGGAGGTGAAAAGCAGCTGATTGACGCGATCACCAAACGTCAGGTGGCAAGCGGTGCGCTGCCTATCTCTACGGGGGCTGTCGTGCAGAATGTAGGTACGGCTTTCGCTGTTTATGAAGCGGTGCAGAAGAACAAGCCGTTGTTTGAGCGCGTGATTACGGTGACCGGAAAGTCGGTGGCCCGTCCGTCCAACTTCCTCGCCCGTATCGGTACGCCGATGAAGCAGTTGATCGACGCTTGCGGCGGTCTGCCGGAAGACACGGGAAAGGTGATCGGCGGTGGTCCGATGATGGGTAAGGCGTTGGTGAACATCGACGTTCCTACTGCGAAGGGCAGTTCCGGCATCCTGATTATGAACCGGAAGGAAGCCAAGCGCGGGGAAGCACAAACCTGTATCCGTTGCGCGAAGTGCGTGAGCGCCTGTCCTATGGGACTGGAACCGTACTTGCTCGGAGCGTTGTCCGAAAACGGGGATTTTGAAACAATGGAAAAAGAAAGAATCATGGATTGTATCGAGTGCGGTTCCT